>ENA-ORCU01000135-ORCU01000135.1-marine-metagenome-genome-assembly--contig:-NODE-135-length-49433-cov-15.032377_pt1 | contig 49433 bp, 41 predicted proteins | sample MGYA00248631_ERZ508512 | MGnify/ENA primary metagenome ERZ508512 (study PRJEB26183, sample SAMN06268844) | marine metagenome | isolation source: Tt an P1 anaerobic enrichment on pine from sediment taken...
GCTTTTTTCGCGATGAATTTTCTGCTTCAGGTATCACATGGTGCCTACTACACCTTCTTCAGTATCCACCTGGAACAGCATGGATACGGCAAGCTGGCTATCGGGTTGCTGTGGTCACTCGGAGTCATCGCAGAGATAGGCTTGTTTCTGATTATGCACAGGCTATCCCGGCGTTTTAGTGTACGGCAGGTGGTGCTGGGGGCGCTGGTGCTGACGATGATTCGCTGGGGCCTGATTGCCGAGCTTACGTCGGTATTGCCGGTACTGATCTTTGCCCAACTGCTGCATGCGGCTTCTTACGGCGCGTTGCATGCAGTATCCGTCCAATACATTCAGGGCTTTTTCGGTAAACACCATCATGGCCAGGGTCAGGCTCTATACAGTGGCCTGACCTTCGGCGCCGGCGGGGCGCTCGGTGCATGGTTATCCGGTTTCCTGGTGGATGGTTTCAGTACCTCCGCGGCGTTCTGGGGTGGTGCCGCCGCAATGGCCCTTGCGATTATCGTGACCTGGCGGGGCTTGCAGCCGCCGCCGGAACCCCAGCTAGCTCATTGACCGGACTCTGGTCGCGTTTCTTCCTGTTCCACTATCTGCAGCATTGCCTGTGCGGCACTGCCCAGTTGTCGTCGGGACAGTGCCACGGCACCCAGAACCCGGGTAACAGGGTGGGGCACTTCAAGCACTTTCAGGCTGTTATCGAGCATGCTGACCGGCAAAATGCTCCACCCAAGGCCAACGCTTACCATCATTTTGATGGTTTCCAGATAGTTGGTTGGCATGAGGGGTTTCAGGGTGAGGTTGGCTTCCAGGAACAGACGGCTGACCACCCGGTAGGTGGCGGTACTGGTATCCGGTAGCAGCGCCGGGTGTGGAGCGAGGTCAGAAAGTGAAGGGCTCGCCAGTGTTGCGAGAGGGTGTTCTTTCCCAACCACGAAGGCCATTGGGTCTGGCCACTGGGCAAGGATGGAGAATTCCGGATTCATGCTGTCGCTGAGGGTCACAAAGGCCAGTTCTGCGTTGCGTTTGTTCATCTGGTCGTAGGCGGCATCGGATTCCATGAATTGCAGATGCAGATCCACTTGAGGGTATTCCCGACGGTAGCGGCGGAGCCAGTTGGGCAGGTGGTGCAGGCCGATGTGGTGGCTGGCGATGGCGTGGAGTTCGCCTCCGATGCTGTCGGCGCTGGTGGTCAGGGCCATGCGGGCGTTGTGGATTTCGTCGAGGATTTTGCGGGCATGGGGGAGGAGCCTTGTGCCGGCTTCGGTCAGGCGGATTTCGCGGTTGCTGCGGTCGATCAGTCGGGTGTCCAGTTGGGTTTCCAGGGCGGCCAGGCGTTTGCTGATGGCTGGCTGTGTCAGGTGCAGGGTTTCAGCGGCTTCTGAGAAGGAACCCTGGTCGACGATTGTCAGGAATGCTTTCAGGGAGTTTGCGTCCATGGTCTCTCTCTGGTTGAGATTCTAACTTTGGTGCCTGAGCAGCTTCAGGAGCCCCTCCCAAAAACCGCTACGAGCACATCCATGTGCGCTTCTCTCCGGCCATCCATGGCCTCCGACATTTTTGGGAGGGGCTCCTGAAGCTGCTCGCCAAGCCGTGGTGCGTGTGTTCGAAAGACTCCACGAAAGACTTTGTGACCTGCACCAAGTTTGATATTTACTATCGATCATAACCAGGCGGAATGCAAAGAATAAAAAACATGAATTGAGGTTATTCGTGACGCAGGGGTATGATGTCACCATTCGAAGCAGAAACAGAAACCCCCAGAGAGTGAGAGAGAATCATGGCGGGCAAGACTTTATACGACAAATTGTGGGACGACCATTTGGTCAAACAGCGGGACGATGGTTCCGCGTTGATTTACATTGATCGTCAATTGTTGCACGAAGTGACATCACCTCAGGCCTTTGAAGGCCTTCGTCTGGCCGGCCGTAAGCCTTGGCGGATTGATGCCAACATCGCCACGCCGGATCATAACGTACCGACCACGGATCGTGACAAAGGCATCGACGGGATTGTGGACCCGGTGTCCCGCACCCAGGTGGAGACGCTGGACAAGAACTGTGACGAATTCGGGATTCTCGAGTTCAAGATCAAGGATCAGCGCCAGGGTATCGTGCACGTGATTGGGCCGGAGCAGGGTGCGACGTTGCCGGGCATGAGCATTGTCTGCGGTGATTCTCATACTTCTACTCACGGCGCTTTTGGCTGTCTGGCTCATGGTATCGGCACGTCTGAAGTGGAGCATGTTCTGGCGACCCAGTGCCTGGTCCAGAAGAAGATGAAGAACATGCTGGTAAAGGTGAACGGCAAGCTGGGCGCGGGTGTGACCGGCAAGGATGTGGTTCTGGCGATCATCGGCAAGATTGGTACCGCCGGTGGTACCGGTTACGCCATTGAATTTGGTGGCGAGGCGATCCGTGGTTTGAGCATGGAAGGCCGGATGACCATTTGTAATATGTCCATCGAAGCCGGTGCCCGGGTGGGTATGGTGGCAGTGGATGACACCACCATCGAGTATGTCAAAGGTCGTCCGTTTTCTCCCAAGGGTGAGACCTGGGACAAGGCGGTTGAATACTGGCGCACACTCCACAGCGACGATGACGCGGTGTTCGACAAAGTGGTTGAGCTTGACGGTTCCGCCATTCAGCCTCAGGTGAGCTGGGGCACGTCGCCGGAGATGGTGGTTGGTGTAGAGGGCGCGGTGCCGGATCCTGCGAAGGAAGAGGATCTCATTAAGCGCGAGGGAATCGTCCGCGCGTTGAAGTACATGGGCCTTCAGCCGAATCAGAAGATTACCGATATCAAGCTGGATCGCGTGTTTATCGGTTCCTGCACCAATAGCCGGATTGAGGATCTGCGGGAAGCTGCGGCGGTGGTTAAGGGCCGTAAGGTGGCTGCCAGCCTCAAGCAGGCGATGGTGGTTCCGGGTTCCGGTCTGGTAAAAGCCCAGGCGGAGCAGGAAGGTCTCGACAAGGTCTTTATCGAGGCGGGTCTGGAGTGGCGTGATCCGGGTTGTTCCATGTGTCTGGCTATGAACGCCGACAAGTTGGGGCAGGGCGAGCATTGCGCGTCTACCTCCAACCGGAACTTCGAAGGTCGTCAGGGCTTTGGTGGGCGGACTCACCTGGTGAGCCCGGCTATGGCCGCCGCGGCAGCGGTGACTGGCCACTTCGTTGATGTCCGTGAATTGATGAACTGAGCCACAGGAGAGAGACCATGCGAGCATTTACGCAACACCAGGGCATTGTTGCCCCCATGGACCGTTCCAATGTGGACACGGACATGATCATTCCCAAGCAGTTTTTGAAGTCCATCAAGCGCACGGGCTTTGGCCCGAACCTGTTCGATGAGCTGCGTTATCTGGATGAAGGCAAGCCGGATCAGGATTGCTCCAACCGCCCCCTGAATCCGGACTTTGTGCTGAACCAGGATCGCTACAAAAACGCCAGCGTGTTGCTGGCGCGGACCAATTTTGGCTGTGGTTCGAGTCGTGAGCACGCGCCATGGGCGCTGGATGATTTCGGTTTCCGGGTGATTATTGCTCCGAGTTTTGCTGATATTTTCTACAACAACTGCTTTAAGAATGGACTTTTACCCATTGTTTTAGATGAAAAAGTGGTTGATAAGCTGTTCCGGGAAACCGAAGAGAATGAAGGCTATCAGCTGACGGTCGATCTCGAATCGAAAACGGTGACGACGCCCGGTGGCGAGTCGTTCAGTTTTGAGGTGGACGATTTCCGTCGTCATTGCCTGCTGAACGGTCTGGACGACATTGGCGTGACTCTGGAAGATGCGGATACCATTCGCGCTTATGAAGAATCCCGGCGCAAGACCGCTCCCTGGTTGTTTAATACTGGAAACTGATTAACAAGGAATTGGATTATGTCCCGTAATGTATTGCTCCTGCCGGGCGACGGCATTGGTCCGGAGATTGTGGCAGAAGCGGAGAAGGTTCTGCATAAGGTGAATGACCAGTTCGGTCTGGGTCTTGGTTTTGAGTCTGCTCTCGTTGGTGGTGCGGCGATTGATGAAACAGACACACCGCTGCCTGAAGAAACCCTGGAGAAGGCCCGTAAGGCTGACGCGATTCTGCTGGGGGCCGTAGGCGGCCCTAAGTGGGACAGTCTGCCGATGGCGAAGCGTCCGGAGAAGGGGCTGCTGGGGCTTCGCTCCAATCTTGAGCTGTTCGCCAACCTGCGTCCGGCCATTCTGTATCCGCAGCTGGCGTCTGCCTCGTCTCTCAAACCGGAAGTGGTTTCAGGGCTGGATATTCTGATCGTGCGCGAGCTGACCGGTGGTATCTATTTTGGTCAGCCTCGCGGCGTGCGTGAACTGGAAAGCGGTGAGCGCCAGGGCTACAACACCTACCAGTACACCGAGTCCGAGATTCGGCGTATTGGCCGGGTTGCCTTCGAGGCGGCCCAGCAACGAGGCAAGAAGCTGTGCTCGGTTGACAAGGCCAACGTGCTGGAAGTGACCGTGCTGTGGCGGGAAATCATGGAAGACCTTAAGCGGGAATATCCTGATGTGGAGCTTTCCCATATGTACGTGGATAACGCTGCCATGCAGCTGGTCCGTGCGCCGAAGCAATTCGACGTGATTGTGACTGGCAACATGTTTGGTGATATTCTTTCTGACGAAGCGGCAATGCTCACCGGTTCTATCGGCATGCTTCCCTCAGCGTCACTGAATTCCGACAAGCAGGGTATGTATGAGCCGTGTCACGGCTCGGCGCCGGATATTGCCGGGCAGGGCATTGCCAACCCGCTGGCTACCATCCTCAGTGCTGCAATGATGTTGCGTTACAGCCTGAATGAGGAGAAAGCTGCCCTGGCCATCGAGGCGGCGGTCAGCAAGGTGCTGGACCAGGGGCTGCGTACCGCCGACATTATGTCGGAAGGCGGTCAGAAGGTATCTACCCGCGACATGGGTGAAGCGGTTCTGAACGCGCTTTAACGCACCACTGGTTTACTTAATCGAGACCCGACAACGGCAGGATGCAGCCGTTGCGGGATCATCCATCCTGTCCCTGCCAGCGATAACGGTAGAGGGTGGGCATAAAACGAGGTTCAAAGGTCGCACATGAAGCGAGTTGGACTTGTAGGTTGGCGTGGCATGGTGGGCTCGGTCCTCATGCAGCGCATGCGCGAAGAAAATGATTTTGCCGACATCGATCCGGTGTTTTTTACCACTTCCCAGGCAGGGAAGCCGGCCCCGGACGTAGGCAAAGACGGCGTTCCACCACTGCAGGACGCGTTCGATATCGACATCCTCAAGGGAATGGATGTGATCGTTACCTGTCAGGGCGGCGATTACACCACCGAGGTTTACCAGAAGCTGCGTGATGCAGGCTGGGACGGTTACTGGATTGATGCGGCATCCACCCTGCGTATGGTCGATCACTCTGTGATCGTGCTGGATCCGGTTAACCGAAACGTGATCGATGCGGCCCTGGATAAGGGCGTAAAGGATTATATCGGCGGTAACTGCACCGTGAGCCTGATGATGCTGGCCCTGGGTGGCCTGCTGGAGCAGGATCTGATCGAGTGGGTGTCTCCGATGACGTACCAGGCAGCGTCCGGTTCTGGTGCCCAGAATATGCGGGAACTGTTGAACCAGATGGGCACGCTGAATGAGAGCGTCAAATCTGAGCTGGCTGATCCGTCTTCCGCCATCCTCGACATCGATCGCAAGGTGACCGATACCATGCGTTCCGGCGATTTCCCTACCGAGCATTTTGGTGTGCCGCTGGCGGGCAGTCTGATTCCGTTTATCGACAAGCAGCTCGATAACGGCATGAGCAAGGAAGAGTGGAAAGCGGGCGTCGAGACCAACAAGATTCTGGGTCGTAGTGACAATCCGATCCCTATCGATGGTATCTGTGTGCGCATTGGCGCCATGCGGTCCCACAGTCAGGCGCTGACCATCAAGCTGAAGAAAGATCTGTCGGTTTCCGAAATCGAGGGCATTCTGGCCAAGGCCAACGACTGGGTAAAGGTCATTCCCAATGATCGCGATGCCACCATGCAGGAGCTCACTCCGGCGAAAGTGACCGGCACATTGAGCATTCCGATTGGTCGTATTCGCAAGTTGTCTATGGGGCCGGAATACATTTCCGCTTTCACAGTGGGTGACCAGTTGCTGTGGGGTGCTGCAGAACCGCTGCGTCGGATGCTGCGAATCCTTCAGGAACGTTAAAAAGTGTTACACAGCGGTAATTAATGCCAACTGTGTCCGGTTTTTTGCAAGCCGGTCAGGGGCGGAGGCTGATTTCAGCGTCCGCCCCTGTTATTTTCAAGGGCGCTAAGGAGTTCCGCCCGATAGATAAAAAAACGGTGCAAGGATTGCAGCTGATTGATTGATAAAACGGGTTTTATCAACAATACTTGCCAAACCGAACGGTATAATTGCGATATAAAAACGAGAAATAACAAGGCGAAAGTCATCCAACCTCGTCCGATTCTGTTGAGATACGGCAGTAAAGAATAACGGAGACTGGAAAGGAATAAGCATGAAGGTACGCAAGCTTGCGGTTGCCCTGGCGCTGGCGGGAGGGCTCGGCTCTGGAATGGCTCAGGCGCTTGGACTTGGAGAAATTGAGCTCCAGTCCTGGCTGAATGAGCCACTGGATGCAGAAATATCACTGAATCAGAGTCGCGGTGTTGATCCCGGTGAAGTGTTCGTCAATGTGGCACCGGAGGCCGCCTATGAGCGCGTCGGCCTGGACCGCCACCAGTTTCTGAGTCAATTAAGGTTTGAAGTGGTTACCGGGACGGATGGCAATCTGGCCATCAATGTTTCTTCCCGGGCGCCGGTACGCGAGCCGTATCTGAATTTCCTCCTCGAGCTGACCTGGCCCAATGGTCGCCTGATGCGGGAATATGCCGTGCTGGTCGATCCTCCGGTCTACGCCGAGGAATCTGGTATTGAGGAGCAAGTCAGTGCTCCGGCCACGACAGCCACCAGACAGCAGCCGGCGCGCAGCCAGGAATCTGTCCGCCGCCAGGCGGCAGCAGAAGGCTCCGTGTCGCGTGGCTATCAGGCAGATACGTTTGGTCCGACAGGGCCATCCGACACACTCTGGACAATTGCCCAGCAGGTACGTCCGGATGGTTCGGTTTCCATGCAGCAGGTTATGCTCGCGATTCAGGATCAGAATCCTAACGCGTTCATTGGCGGGAATATTAACCGCCTGAAGCGTGGTGAGGTGTTGCGGATTCCCTCTCTGGATCAGATTCGGAGCCGTAGCCGCGCTGAAGCCAACCGGGTAGTTGCACAGCAGAACCAGGAATTCCAGTCTCCGAGAACCGTTGATGCAACGGATACCGCCCGGGCCGCAGCAGTCCAGGGTGCTACTCAGGCGGCAGCGGGTGATGAGTTGCGCCTGCTGGTTGCCGATGAATCGGAATCCCGGTCTACCGAAGACGGTGGTTCTGCCGGTGGTGACGGTGATCTGCCTGGCGGTGTTGATGCCGGTTCCGCAGTTGCGATGGAAGAGCTGGAAGCCGCAAAACGCGAAAATGACGAGCTCAATACCCGTGTCCAGGATCTGCAGGATCAGGTTGAGACCCTGCAGCGGTTGCTGGAGCTGAAGAACAGCCAACTGGCGGACATGCAGGGTATGGTGTCGGAGGAAGAGTCTCCGGCCCCGACCGACACTGGCGTGACCGAGTCTGACGCTGAACCGGCGACCACACCTGTAGAAGGTGATCTGGGTGCCGGCACCGGCGAAGAACCGGTATCAGACGGCCAGTCTGATGAAGCCGCTGATGGTGAATCGGCCGACACAGCGATGGCGGAAGAAGATAGCGCCATGGCCCCGGACGAAGCTGATATTGCAGGTGAAGAGCCGTTTGGTGGTGATGTCGACGCGGGCGCTGCGGATGAGGTGGTGGCAGAGCAGCCTGCGGTTACCGAGCAGGAATCATCATCTGAACCTGAGCCAGCGGCCGTCCCCCAGGCCCAGCAGCCAAAACCGCAGCAGCCAGTAACCGCGCCTGAAAAGGCATTTCCGGGTAACATTATTGACGGTATTCTGAACAATCCGATGTATCAGATTGCCCTCGGTGGTGGCCTTATCCTTCTGCTTCTGTTGCTGCTGCTCGTGGCACGACGCAATGCCAATCGAGAGAAAGAGTTCTACGACCAGTTGAACAGTGATGAGGGCGAAGGCGGTGATTCGTTCGACCTCAGTCTCGAAGATGAGGGTGAGGCAGAAGCGGAAGCCGGTGATGCCATTGCCGAAGCAGAAACCTATGTTGCCTACGGTCGTCACGATCAGGCAGCCCAGGTGCTCGAAAACGCCATTTCACGTGAGCCCAGCCGCACTGATCTGCGCCTGAAGCTGTTGTCGGTGTATGCGGACAATCAGGATCGTGACGCGTTTGAAAAGCAGTACCGTGAAGTTGAAGCGCTGGATGATGAGGCCGCTATCCAGGAAGCTGAATCCCTCCGGGAGCGCCTTGCTGAAGCTGAAGCGATGCCCAGCATCGACGACCTTGAATCTCAACTGCGTTCGGATTCGTTCGGCAGTCAGCCAGAGAAAGAGCCGGCCACCGAGCAGGCTTCGGATGACTGGGATATCTCCGACGAGCTGAAAGCGGACGAATTTGAAGCCACTTCAGGGCCCGCTGACGAAAATGAGTTCGGTGAGCTGGAATCTGATGTCAGCAAAGAATCCGACGGCCGGGATGACATGATTGAGTACGATCTGTCCGGCATTGGTGAAGAACCGGAGTCTGAAGACGAGTCCGCCACCGAAACCGATTACGCTTCCCTGGATCTGGATTCCGGTCTGGATGAGGCAACCGGGACTTCCGAATCCAAAGAAGAGGACTTCAGTCTGGATTTCGAGTCGGCCTTTGAAGACGACGCGCTCGCCGGTTCAGATGAGCCCTCCTTCGAAGCCGATGAAGCGGCGCCGGTTGAGGCGGATCTGTCTGGTACCGGTTCGGATCAGGAAGACGATCTTGAGCTGGGCTTCGATCTTGATGACGACCTTGAGTCGACGGAAGAAGAGTCAGTTAAGCAGGAAGACACCGAGGTATCGGATCTGGACCTGGAGTCTGATTCGCTTGACGAGTCCTTCCTGGACGAGCTTGATGCGGAGCTGGATAAGGTTGCCGGCGAGGACGATGAGCCTTCTGAACTGGAGCTCGGCGAATCTGATCTGGATGACCTGGAGCTGGATGTGTCTGATGAAGATCTGGCGCTGATGGAAGAGTTCTCTGATAACGGAGAGCCTGCAGGTCCTCAGGAAGACGAACCATCCCTGGAAGATGAGCTTGGGCTGGAAGATGCGCTCAGCGAATCCGAGGCTGATGAGCCGGGCGTTGACCAGCAGAATCCGGAAGAGCTGGCGGAGCAGACAGAAGAGGTTGCTGAGGCCGAACCGGCTCCTGAAGAGCTGGAGGACGAAGTAGTGCCTGTGGCGTCAGACTCACTCGATGAAGGCTCCACTCGCAGTGATAGCGGGTTGGATATTGATGAGAGCGCTCTGGACGACGAGGATGACTTTGATTTCCTCGCCGGTACCGATGAAGCCGCCACCAAACTTGATCTGGCACGGGCCTACATCGAAATGGGTGACAGCGACGGTGCCAGGGATATTCTGGAGGAAGTTGCTCTTGAGGGTAACGAAGAACAGAAGGCAGAAGCGCAAGAGCTTCTTAAAAATCTCTCCTGATTCGTTATAATCAACTAACCGCGGCGAGCGCCGGCCATTGAGCCGGCGTTTTGCTTTTTCAGTGGACAGCAATCGGGTCAGCACTTGTTCCTCACGCCTCAGCCTCTCACCACAGATAACGCCATTGGTAATGGACGGGTTGCCATCATCTTTGAGTACGACGGTCAGGCCTTTCATGGCTGGCAATTGCAGAAGAGTGGCGTGCGTTCGGTGGAGGCAGAACTTTCCCGGGCCGCGGCCCGCGTTGCCGACCATCCGGTCGACCTGGTGTGTGCAGGCCGCACCGACGCCGGCGTGCATGCCAGTTTTCAGGTAGCCCATTTTGACACGCCATCGGTTCGAAACCTTCGTTCCTGGGTCATGGGAATGAACACGGCATTACCTGATGACATTTCTGTGCACTGGGCAGGGAACGGTCAGGGCGATTTTCACGCCAGGTTTTCCGCGATTTACCGACGTTACCGGTATGTGATCTACAACCATCCGGTGCGCCCGGGGATCCAGCGTGGACAGGTGTCCTGGACATTTCGTCCGTTGGATGCCGAAAGAATGCATTGTGCAGCCCAGGCACTGGTCGGCGAGCATGACTTCTCCTCATTTCGCGCTGCCGGTTGCCAGTCCCGGACTCCGGTTCGGTTTCTGGAGCAGATTTCGGTAACCCGATGCGGAGAGTTTGTCGTAATAGATGTGCAGGCCAACGCCTTTCTTCATCATATGGTACGCAATATTGCCGGTGCCTTGATGGCGGTTGGTAATGGTCAGCAGCCTGAAGGCTGGATTGGTGATATTCTGGAACGCCGTGATCGCAAACTTGCCGGTGTGACCGCCCCTCCTTACGGGCTCTACCTGGTGGATGTCGGTTATCCTGAGTCCTTCGGGATTCCCAAGGCATTGTGTGGACCGGCGTTCGTTACTCCCTGGTTTGACCCGGCCAGCAACGCGCCGATCACACCAACTCACATACACCCGAAACAGGGGAAGGCTCCTGCATGACAGCCCGCGTAAAAATATGTGGCCTGACGCGCCCGCAGGATGTGGAAGCCGCGGTAGCCTGTGGCGCCGATGCCATAGGTCTGGTGTTTTATGCGCCGAGCCCGAGAGCGGTCGATCTGGAGCAGGCCCGAATCCTGGCCGCCAAGGTTCCTGCGTTCGTTTCGGCTACCGGACTGTTCGTGAATCCTGAGCGCGATTATGTCGAAGCAGTTCTGGATGCTGTGCCACTGGATCTCCTGCAGTTCCATGGCGATGAGAGTCCGGAGTTCTGCCAGTCTTTTGGCCGGCGCTGGATCAAGGCCGTCAGGGTGCGTGAGCCCGGACAGATCGAACAGGCGTTTGCCGATTATCATCAGGCTTCCGGTTTGTTGGTGGACGCCTGGGATCCAAACCGCTATGGCGGTACCGGCCAGTCGTTCAACTGGTCACTGATTCCTGAAAGCAGGCCCTTGCCCCTGATATTGGCCGGTGGGTTGTCATCTGATAACGTAGCCCGCGCGATTGAGCAGGTACGCCCCTGGGCTGTTGACGTCAGCGGTGGGGTGGAAGAGAGCAAGGGTAAGAAAGACGCCACCAAATTGTCTCAATTTTTCAAAGAGGTTCACCGTGTCTGTAAAACTGACTGAAGAAATGTTGAAGGCGCTTCCTGATGCGAGAGGTCACTTCGGTGCCTTTGGTGGACGGTTTGTTTCAGAAACCCTGATGGATTCTCTGATGACCCTGGAAAAGGAGTACCTTCGGTTGAAGGAGGATCCGGAATTCCAGGCGACTTTTGACAATGACCTCGCCGATTATGTTGGCCGTCCCAGCCCGCTCTATTTCGCAGAGCGCCTGACCCGGGAAGCCGGTGGCGCACAAATCTGGCTCAAGCGTGAAGACCTCAACCATACCGGTGCCCATAAGGTGAATAACACCATTGGCCAGGCCCTGCTGGCCAGTTTTCTGGGCAAAAAGCGCATCATTGCCGAAACTGGCGCCGGTCAACATGGTGTGGCCACCGCCACGGTGTGTGCCCGTCTGGGCCTTGAATGTCACGTATTCATGGGGGCAGAAGACGTCAAGCGTCAGTCCCTGAACGTCTACCGTATGAAACTGCTGGGTGCGACCGTCCACGCCGTCCAGAGCGGTACGAAAACCCTTAAGGACGCCATGAATGATGCCATGCGCGACTGGGTCGCGAATGTGGATGATACTTTCTACATCATCGGCACAGTGGCAGGGCCGCATCCCTACCCCTTACTGGTGCGTGATTTCCAGTCGGTGATTGGGCGTGAAATCCGTAAACAGGCCATGGAAAAAGTGGGTAAACTGCCGGACGCACTGGTGGCCTGCGTCGGTGGCGGTTCTAACGCCATTGGTATGTTCTATCCGTTCCTCGCGGATGAATCCGTGGAACTTTATGGTGTTGAAGCCGGTGGTCTGGGTATTGAAACTGGCCAACATGCCGCGCCGCTTTGTGCCGGGCGCCCCGGTGTGCTGCATGGTAACCGGACCTATCTGATGGAAGATGAGAATGGCCAGATCGCCGGAACGCATTCCGTCAGTGCTGGTCTGGACTACCCCGGGGTCGGCCCCGAACATGCCTGGTTGAAAGACATCGGCCGAGCCAATTACGTGTCGGTGACTGATGACGAGGCCCTGGATGGCTTCCGTAAACTGACACGCGTGGAAGGGATTATGCCGGCACTGGAAACCGCCCATGCCGTGGCTTATGGCGTGAAGCTGGCCGCAACCATGGACAAGGACCAAATGCTGGTGATCAACATCTCCGGTCGCGGCGACAAGGATATTCACACCATTGCCCAGCTTGATGGCATTGAGATCTGAAGGTATCAGGAGCAGGCATGAGCCGAATTGAAGGCGTATTGAAAGCATTGAAAGAGCAGGGCCGCAAGGCGCTGATTCCCTATATTACCGCTGGTGACCCACATCCGGAGGAAACGGTCAGCCTGATGCATACCCTGGTCTCTGCCGGTGCTGATATTATCGAGCTGGGCGTGCCGTTCTCGGACCCGATGGCTGATGGTCCGGTGATTCAGCTGGCCTGTGAAAGGGCGCTCAAGCACGGTACGTCGCTGCGTCAGGTGATGGCGATGGTCAAGGAGTTCCGCAAGACCGATCCGGATACCCCGGTGGTGCTGATGGGTTATCTGAACCCGATGGAGGCCATGGGCTATGAAACGTTTGCCAACGCGGCAGCGGACGCAGGTGTTGATGGCGTTCTGACGGTTGACCTGCCTCCCGAAGAGGCTGACCAGGTAGCACCGCTGTTTGCCGACCGCCATCTGGATCCGATTTTCCTTTTGGCGCCGACAACCACGGATGACCGGATCAAGGCGATCAGCGAGCACTCATCCGGCTATGTGTACTATGTTTCTATCAAGGGCGTGACCGGGTCTGCAACCATTGATGTTGATGAAGTCGCGAAGAAAGTGGCCCACGTGCACGAGCTCACGGCGTTACCGGTGGGTGTGGGCTTTGGTATCCGGGATGCGGAAACTGCCGCTGCAGTGGGCAGAGTATCCGATGGTGTAATTGTTGGCAGTGTTCTGGTCGATACAATAGCCCGACATCAGACAGATCCTGACGCTTTGCGTAACGCACTGACGGATCTGCTGCACCCGATGCGCGAAGCGCTGGACAGCCTTGCTCACTGAGCGGGCATTATCCAGGCATCAAAGGACAGGACGAGAGCATGAGTAACTGGCTGGACAAAATCATGCCGAGCAAGATTCGCTCGGAATCGCGGCAACGTACCGGAGTGCCGGAAGGGTTATGGAAGAAATGCCCCAAATGCGGCGCATTCCTGTACAAGCCGGAGCTCGAGAAGAACCTGGACGTTTGCCCCAAGTGTAATCACCATCTGCGGGTGTCTGCACGTCGTCGACTGGATATCTTTCTGGACAAAGACGGGCGTGAGGAGCTGGCAGCTCACCTCGAACCGTCAGATCGGCTGAAGTTCAAAGACAGCAAGCGCTACAAGGATCGACTCGCGGCGGCGCAGAAAGCGACCGGCGAAAAAGATGCGCTGATTGCCATGCGTGGCACAACCATGGGTGTCCCTTTGGTTGCCTGCGCGTTCGAGTTCAACTTCCTGGGTGGTTCGATGGGTCAGGTGGTTGGCGAGAAGTTTGTCCAGGCAGCGAATGTGGCTCTTGAGCACCGGATTCCCCTGGTCTGCTTTTCCGCCAGTGGCGGTGCCCGCATGCAGGAAGCCATACTGTCTTTAATGCAGATGGCCAAGACCGCGGCGGTGTTGGAGAAGCTCAAACAGGAAGGCATACCATACATTTCAGTGATGACCGATCCGGTCTTTGGTGGTGTATCGGCCAGCCTCGCTATGCTGGGTGACCTCAATATTGCTGAACCTTACGCTCTGATTGGTTTCGCGGGCCCGCGGGTTATCGAGCAAACCGTGCGCGAGAAACTGCCGGAAGGTTTCCAGCGCAGCGAATTTCTGCTGGAACATGGTGCGATTGATATGATTCTGCATCGTCATCAGATGCGTGAGCGCATCGCCCATCTGTTGGCAAAGTTTACTGCCCAGGAAAAGCCCGGCACCGAAGCCCCCATCGAGTTTGAAGTTACTGAAAAGCCGGACGTTGATGAACCAGAAGGGCAGTGAATCCTCCTCAGCCCCCGTTGGGCCTCCGGCCCGCGGGGCGTCTGTTCAAGAATGGCTGCATTGGCTCGAAGCCATTCATCCCACAGAAATAGATCTCGGTCTGGACCGTGTCCTGGTGGTTCTGCGGCGGCTGTTCCCGCGCAAGCCTCAGGCTCGCATCATTACCGTGGCAGGGACCAATGGCAAAGGCACCACGGTTACGGCACTTGAGTCGATTTTGCTGGCAGCCGGCAGGAGCACTGGGGCTTATATGTCCCCCCATCTGTTTCGCTATAACGAGCGGGTTCGGATTGGTGGCCAGGAAATTTCCGATGCGGCCCTGGTGACTGCCTTCGAGCGGGTGGAGGCCGCTCGCCGAGGGGTGACTCTGACCTATTTTGAATTCGGAACGCTGGCCGCTTTTGTCGCATTTGCAGACGCTGGCGTTGAGAATTGGGTGCTGGAAGTCGGGTTGGGAGGTCGCCTGGATGCAGTCAACGTGCTGGATCCGGACTACGCGGTGATCACGTCAGTAGATATCGATCATATTGGTTTTCTGGGGGATAACCGGGAAGTCATTGGTTTCGAAAAAGCGGGGATCCTCAGGCCGGGTATTCCCGCCGTTTGTGCGGATCCAAATCCTCCATCCTCGGTCCTTCAACAGGCCGCGGCGCAGAAGGTGGCGCTGAAGCTCACCGGCCGTGATTATACGCTTGCGCCCGGTGCTCCCGGACAGGTTTTGCTCACTATTGGCGACGAGAAGATAGAGTTGCCAGCCGGCCCCTTGCCTGTCCAGAGCGTGGCGGCTGCGGCGGTGCTCTCCCGGCAACTCGTTCCCGAGCTTTCACTGGAGAGCCTTCAGCATGCGATACAAAACGTGCGGGTTCCAGGCCGGTTTGAAACCATTCATCACGATCCGGATGTCATCATAGACGTTGGTCACAACCCCCATGCAGCCGCCTGGCTCGCTGACAACCTTCGTAGACTGCGGTGTGGAGGCCCCGGGCGTATCCTGGCTGTTTATGGCGCGTTGGGAGACAAAGATGTGGAGGGTGTGGTCGGTGCCATGTCGTCCGTCGTTGATCAGTGGTACCTGGCGGGCCTGAATGTTGCCAGAGGGCTTGATTTCGACAGCCTGATGAAGCGTATCGCAACCGTGCCACTTCATGGAACGCCCGGCGTTTTTGGTTCTGTGTCCGAGGCTCTCGCAGCCGCCATGGGCGAGGCAATGTCCGGTGATCGGGTCGTGGTGTTCGGTTCGTTCTTCACGGTTGCTCTGGCCAGGGAAGAGCTTCTGCCGGCTTCGGAAGCGTCTTAAAGTTTGTCCATAGGTACCCGGGAAGCTTTGAGTTCTGGCGAGTGGCCGGTTAGTATCGTGATCAAACAGGTTGTTAACGGGGGCCCTCTCAGGTGGATGGACTGAAGCAGCGGATCATTGGCGCACTGGTGCTGGTTTCACTCGCGGTTATTTTCGTGCCGATGATTTTTGACGAGCCCCATTCCCAGAGACAGTCAACCCCCATCACTATTCCCGAGGAACCTCCGTTCCCCGAAGTTGAGATGCCTGAATCTCAGTATCCGGATAGCGAGACCGTCGGCGCAGAGGCACCCAGGAGTTCCGCGCCGTCCGTTAACGACGAGCCGGCGGCCGGTTTCCGGATCATCGAGGAAAACGCTGTTGCCGAGGAGGAGCCCGCCCCGGAGCCAAATTCCCAGCAGGTGGAACCAGTATCGGCAGAATCCTCCGCTAAGCCTGAGCCTGCGGCGCCAGCCGAACAGCAAGATGCTGTCTCCACAGCCGGTACAGAACGCGGCGATAAGGCCGAGTTCAACGGTTCACTTGAAGGTGCGTGGGTGGTGCAGCTTGGCAGTTTTGGCAACCAGGACAACGCCCGGCGTTTGCGGGACAAGGTTCTCGACATGGGGTACGGCGCCCACCTGCAACAGGTTGATCGCGGCGATAGCACCCTGACCCGGGTATTCAGCGGCCCGTTCGTCAACAAAGACGATGCCCAGAAAGCCAAGGCGGCCCTTGATAAAGCCTTCGGCTTGAACAGCCTGGTCACCACCGGCGACAAATAACTGGCCGTTGCCGGATTTAATCTGGCTTCGGCAGTTTGGTGTCACCCGGTTTCCTGTTAGAATCCGCCTTTCGTTTTCTCCACCGGGTTTTCCATGGAAGCGCTGATCTGGATAGACTGGGTCATCATTGCCCTCATTGCCGTCTCCACGCTTATCAGTCTGAAGCGGGGCTTCGTCCGTGAAGCGCTGTCGCTGGTTACCTGGGTTGGTGCATTTATCATCGCCCGGACGTTTCACCCCCAGATGCAATCTCTTCTGGAGTCCACGGTGGAAACACCGCTGGTGCGGTTGATTGCAGCGTTTGCCATCCTTTTCTTTGGCACCCTGATCGTTGGCGCGATCATCAATAATATGATCGGCCACCTGGTGCGTGCGACCGGCCTGTCAGCAACGGACAGGGTACTCGGCATGGGGTTTGGTCTTCTCAGAGGGGTTGTGGTTGTGATTGTCGCCATTGCCTTCACGCGCTACACGCCGCTGGCCGAGGATACCTGGTGGAGAACGTCGGTCATGATTGAACGCCTTGCGGTAGTTGAGGATTGGTCCAGGCGCACGCTCGGCGACGAATTTGCCCGCTTCCTCGGTCCGGAGCAGGGCGCTCAGACAGCCCCGGAGGCGTCCGCAGAACCTGAAGGCGTGGAACCCGCGTCTGCATCCCGTTAACATTCAGTTTTAACACTCGGAGATATATCCAGCCATGTGCGGCATTGTCGGTATCGTCAGTACTTCCAACGTCAATCAGCTTCTTTATGATGCACTGACTGTTCTTCAGCACCGTGGCCAGGATGCGGCGGGTATTGTTACCTTCCAGGACAACCGATTCTTTTTACGTAAAGACAATGGACTGGTGCGGGATGTTTTCCATACTCGCCATATGCGCCGGTTGGTGGGTAACGTGGGCATCGGGCATGTGCGTTATCCCACGGCGGGTAGCTCAAGTTCAGCGGAGGCCCAGCCTTTCTATGTGAACAGCCCCTACGGCATTACTCTGGCGCACAACGGCAACCTGACCAATGCCGATGAGCTGAGCAGCGATCTGTTCCGAACCGATCTGCGCCACATCAACACCAACTCGGATTCTGAAGTTCTGCTGAACGTGTTCGCCCACGAACTGCAGAAGCTGGGTAAGCTGAACCCCACCAAGGACGAGATCTTTTCCGCTGTGCGCGCAGTGCACAAGCGTTGCAAAGGTGCCTATGCTGTTATCGCCATGATCACCGGTTATGGCATCGTCGGTTTCCGGGACCCGAACGGTATCCGGCCCGCCTGCTACGGTGTCCGGGAAAATGAAGAGGGCCAGAAGGAATACATGATCGCGTCGGAAAGCGTCGCCCTCAATGCTGCCGGTTTCAGCATCGTTCGTGACATTGCTCCGGGCGAGGCTGTCTATATTGAAACCGATGGCACCTTGTATTCAGAACAGTGCGCCGAATCACCCAAGCTCTATCCGTGTATTTTCGAGCATGTCTATTTTGCCCGTCCGGACTCGATCATGGACGGCGTTTCCTGTTACAAGGCCCGGCTCCGGATGGGCGAGGTGCTGGCAGACAAGGTCCTGCGCGAGCGGCCCGACCACGATATCGACGTGGTCATTCCCATTCCGGACACCAGTCGTACGTCCGCCATGCAAATGGCCCATCAGTTGGGCGTGAAGTATCGCGAAGGCTTTATCAAGAATCGGTACATTGGCCGTACCTTTATCATGCCCGGCCAGAAAATGCGTAAGAAATCGGTACGCCAGAAGCTCAACCCGATTGACCTGGAATTCCGTGGCAAGAACGTCATGCTGGTGGACGATTCCATCGTACGGGGCACTACCTGTAAGGAAATTGTTCAGATGGCCCGGGATGCCGGAGCACGTAATGTCTATTTCGCGTCGGCTGCGCCCCCCGTGCGCTATCCCAACGTTTACGGCATCGACATGCCTTCGGCCAGCGAACTGATTGCCCATGACCGCACGGTGGAAGAGGTTCGGGATCTGATCGGCGCCGACTGGTTGGTGTATCAGGACCTGGATGACCTGATTTCCTGTGTCAACGATGTCAACGACGATATTAATGGTTGGGAATGCTCGGTGTTCACCGGGGATTATATTACCGGCGACGTGGATGAAGCTTACCTGACCAGGCTGGAGGATCTTCGCAAGGACGAGAAGCGCTCAACCAGTCAGGTGGCCAATGACGACAACGCCATTATTGACCTGCACAACGATGAAGACTGACACCCGCAACTGCGCCAGGAGACTGCCATGACGTTCGGCCGAGACGAACACGTTTGGATTCCCGAATCGGACCTGGAAGGCATGTCGGTTGATACCCTGGCCGTGCGGGCAGGGCAGATCCGTACCGGGCAGCTCGAACACAGCGATGCAATCTTCCCGACCTCCAGCTTCGTCTATGGCAGCGCTGCCCAGGCGGCCGCCCGTTTCGGCGGTGAAGAGCCCGGTAATATCTACTCCCGTTTTACCAACCCGACCGTGCAGGCATTTGAAGCCAGAATTGCCGCCATGGAAGGGGGAGAGCGTGGTGTTGCGACCGCTTCGGGTATGGCTGCGATTCTCAGCACCTGCATGTCTTTGCTGAAATCCGGCGACCATGTGATCTGCTCCCGAGGTGTGTTCGGGACGACCAACGTACTGTTTCAGAAGTACATGGCCCGATTTGGCGTAGAAACCAGCTTTGTCAGCCTGACGAACACCGATGAGTGGAAGGCTGAGATTCGTCCCGCCACCCGGATGCTGTTTCTGGAAACCCCGTCCAATCCGCTGTGTGAAGTGGCGGATCTTGCTGCCTTGTCTGCGATCGCCCGCGAAAACGATGCCTTGCTGGTGGTCGACAACTGCTTCTGCACACCTGTGCTGCAGCGGCCACTGGAGCAGGGCGCCGACATCGTTATCCATTCAGCCACCAAGTATCTCGACGGCCAGGGCCGTTGTGTCGGTGGCGTGGTGGTTGGGCCGGCCAGGTACCTGGACGAGATTTATGGTTTCATCCGTTCCGCGGGCCCGACCATGAGTCCGTTCAATGCCTGGGTGTTTCAGAAGGGCCTGGAAACCTTACCGATTCGTATGCGCGCCCACTGCGACAATGCGTTAGAGTTGGCTTTGTGGCTGGAACAGCAGGACTGTGTGGAGAAAGTTTACTATGCAGGCTTGCAGAGCCATCCGCAGCACGAGCTGGCGAAAAAACAGCAGGACGGCTTTGGTGGCGTGCTCTCCTTCCTGGTAAGGGGTGGTCGGGAACAGGCGTGGAAGTTCATTGACGCGACCCGGATGATTTCCATCACCGCCAATCTGGGAGATGTGAAAACCACCATCACTCATCCGGCGACAACCACTCATGGACGCCTCTCTCCCGAGGACAAGGCGAGGGCAGGCATTACCGAGAACCTGATTCGTCTGTCCGTCGGTATCGAATCCATCAAGGATCTGAAAACCGATCTGGACAGAGGTTTCCAGGCGTTGAAAGACTAACAACCGGACGGTTTGAGCATTCATGGCGGAATCCGCGAAAGCGAAGAAAGCAGTAGCCACAGAACTGACCGACAAGCAGAAGCGATTTCGTCGCCTGATGGCCCAGGGAGCCAGAGAAGGCGCGGTTATTGCGCTGATTGTGCTGTGCATCTATCTCGCCATGGCCCTGTTTACCTTCAATCCGGCTGACCCAGGCTGGGCCAGTATTGGCCATGATATCCGTGTGCAGAATTACGCAGGCCGCACCGGTGCCTGGCTGGCGAGCCTGTTCATGGACTTCTTCGGCCATGTGTCGTGGCTTTTTCCGGTGATGGTTGCCGGTTACGCCATCATGCTGATTCGCCGTCGGCACCAACCGCTCGATATGCACTGGCCACTGTTCATGGTTCGCTTTGGTGGCTTTGTTCTTATTCTGCTGTCTGCGACCAGTCTGCTTTCTCTCTACTCCGTTTTTGGCCTGGGAGCTTCCTCTGGTGGCGTTTTGGGCACTGCGGTGTCTGAGGCCATGGTGCGGTTTTTTAATCTTCCGGCGACCACGCTACTGCTGATTGCCATTTTTCTGTTTGCCCTGACGGTGACGATCGGCTTGTCCTGGTTCCGGTTGATGGACCAGGTGGGAGGCTTGACTCTGAAGTTTGCCCTGGCCGCCAAAGCTTTATTCGCCGGCGCTGGAAAGAAGGCTGAAAGAAACACCGGCCAGGGAACCCCATTAGCCAGGGCGGAAGCACCAAAGCCGGAACCGGAACCCCCGGTTGTGCGGGACAAAGTCCGGGCTCGCGAAAAGGGTAAGAATGACCAAAAGTCAGGCCGGCGGAGCTGGTGGCAGCGGATATTTGGTCGTCGTGCAAAACCCGCAGAGGATACCAGGACCCGGGAGTCCCAGCGCGAGCGGAAAGAACCGGCTATCGAAGGGCTGCCTGCATCCATAGCGGAACCAGAGCACCTGGAGAGTTTCAGCTCTCGGGATGTAAAGTCAGAGCCATCGCCTCCCCCGGCTAAAAAGGCAAAGGCCCGTTCCCTGAAGATTTCTCCGTTCAAGAAAGAAGAGCAGGGCGGTGCGCCGAAAAAGGGTGATGACCGCCAGGGCTCTCTGCTGGAAGACATAGAAAGCCCGATTCCGCCGATTTCATTGCTGGATCCTCCCGAGGAGCACAAGGAAAGAGGCTATTCGGAAGAGTCTCTGGAGCACATGTCCCGTTTGCTCGAAGAGAAGCTCAGCGATTTCGGGGTGTCGGTTGAGGTAGTCGAGGTTAATCCCGGCCCCGTGATTACCCGCTTTGAGATCAAACCGGCGCCCGGGGTCAAGGTCAGCAAGATCTCCAATCTGGCAAAAGACCTGGCCCGATCCCTGGCCGTGCTCAGTGTGCGGGTGGTCGAGGTGATTCCGGGCAAATCCGTGGTCGGCATCGAGATTCCCAATGAGGAGCGTGAAATTGTACGCCTGAGCGAAGTGCTGGGTGCCAAAGTGTTCACCGAATCTTCCTCTCCACTGACGTTGGCTCTGGGGAATGATATCGGGGGCAACCCCATGGTTGCCAATCTGGCCAAGATGCCCCACCTGCTGGTCGCCGGCACCACCGGTTCCGGTAAGTCGGTGGGGGTGAACGCCATGTTATTGAGCATGTTGCTGAAGGCCACTCCGGACGAGGTCCGGTTCATCATGGTTGACCCGAAGATGCTTGAACTGAGCATTTACGACGGGATCCCGCATCTGTTGGCGCCAGTAGTGACCGACATGAAAGAGGCCGCCAATGCCCTGCGTTGGTGTGTGGCCGAGATGGAGCGCCGCTACCGGCTGATGGCCAGCCTGGGGGTTCGCAATATTGCCGGCTACAACAAGAAGGTGAAAGATGCCCGGGCGGAGGGAGAACCGCTGCTGGATCCAATCTGGAAGCCGGATGAATACCTGGCCGATGATGAGCAGGAACGCCCTGAGCTGGATACACTGCCGTTCATTGTGGTGGTGATCGATGAATTTGCCGACATGATGATGATTGTCGGCAAGAAAGTGGAAGAACTGATTGCCCGGATTGCCCAGAAGGCAAGGGCGGCCGGCATTCACTTGGTTCTGGCAACCCAACGGCCCTCCGTTGATGTGATTACCGGCCTGATCAAGGCCAACATTCCCACCCGGATGTCGTTCCAGGTGTCCTCCAAGATCGACTCCCGTACCGTTCTCGACCAGGGCGGTGCAGAGCAGTTGCTGGGCCATGGCGACATGCTTTATCTACCACCCGGGTCAGGTTTACCGGTGCGGGTGCACGGTGCCTTTGTCGATGATGACGAAGTTCACCGCGTCGTCAGTGCCTGGAAGGCCCGGGGTGAGCCGGAGTACGTGGATGATGTACTGAATGGCGCCGAGGGCGAGCACCTTCCTGGCGTGCCCACGCTTAGCGAGGGCGGCGCCGGTGGTGGCGAAGAGGGCGACGCCCTGTTTGACGAAGCTGTCGCCTTTGTTACCGAAAACCGGCGGGTGTCGATTTCGTCGGTCCAGCGTAAATTCAAGATCGGCTACAACCGTGCCGCCAATCTGGTGGATGCCATGGAAGCTTCGGGGGTAGTCAGCCCGGCGGGCCACAACGGTGCCAGAGAAGTTCTCGCACCGCCGCCTCCCAGAGACTAGGAGTTATCAGATGATCAGAATGTTTTCAGGAATCCTGTTGATGCTGGCAGCAACGTGGTCTGGCCTGTCCCAGGCTGAGAGCGTACAGGCATCCCGGGGCGCGGCTGAGCAGTTGACCTCGATTCTGAAAGGCTACGAGACCTATCAGGCGGATTTCATACAGATTGTGGTCAACGAGAATGGCAGTCAGGTTCAGGAAACCCGTGGATCGCTCAAAGCCAAACGGCCTGGTTTGTTCTACTGGGAGACCGGTGCACCCTTGTCCCAGTTTATTGTCAGCGATGGCGACAAAGTCGAAGTCTACGATCCGGATCTGGAGCAGGTAACCGTTCATTCCCTTGATGAGCGGGTTCAGACCACGCCGGCACTGCTGTTAAGCGGCGAAGTAGAGAACCTGGATGAGAGTTACGAAGTGAGCGTTCGGGATCTTGGCGAAAGCACCCGTGAGTTCACTCTGGTACCCCGTAGCCAGGATTCTCTGTTTACCTCTCTGCGACTGAGCTTCTATGACGGAGAGCTGCAGGAAATGCGCATGCGGGATTCATTGTCCCAGATGAGCATTCTCAGCTTCGACCATATTGAACTGAATCAGGCACTCGACTCCAGTGTCTTCCGCCTCGATTATCCGGAGGGGGTTGACGTGATTCGGGATGGTGCCTGATGCAGGACAGCCTGTTTCAGACTGAGACCGGCTTTCAGCCCCTGGCCGCTCGTATGCGGCCGACCTCTCTCGAAGGCTATGTCGGCCAGGCTCACCTGGTCGGCCCTGGAAAACCCCTGCGCCGGGCTGTGGAACAGGGGCAGCTGCATTCCATGATTCTCTGGGGTCCGCCCGGAGTTGGAAAAACCACCTTTGCTCGCCTGCTGGCCAATGTCGGCGACCTTTCCTTCGAAACCATCTCTGCAGTCCTTAGTGGCGTTAAGGAAATTCGCGAGGTGGTGGAGCGCGCTCGCAACCGTAAACAGTCCCAGGGCAGGGATACGCTTTTGTTCGTGGATGAAGTGCATCGCTTCAACAAAAGCCAGCAGGATGCATTCCTTCCCCACATCGAAGATGGCACCTTTATTTTCGTGGGCGCAACCACCGAAAACCCATCCTTCGAACTGAACAGCGCCCTGCTGTCCCGTACCCGTGTTTATGTCCTGAAAAACCTGGAGGCAGCGGATATACGACGGTTGCTGGACAGTGCCCTTGAGAGCGAACAGGGCTTTGCTGGCCAGCTTCGGGTAGAGGAGTCGGTGCTGGCGAACATGGCGGAAGCGTCAGGTGGCGATGCCCGGCGAGCGCTGAACATTCTGGAAGTGGCCGCCGACCTCGCTGAGCCGGACGATGACGGGAATAATCGGGTTACCGCTCAAACTCTCGAACAGGTACTGCAGACCAGTCTCCGCCGTTTCGATAAAGGTGGGGATGTCTTCTACGACCAGATTTCGGCGCTGCACAAATCGGTGCGGGGCTCCAACCCGGACGGTTCACTTTACTGGTTGTGCCGGATGCTCGACGGAGGTTGCGACCCGCTGTATGTCGCCCGGCGCCTGGTTCGTATTGCCAGTGAAGACATCGGTAATGCCGACCCGAGGGCGCTCCAGATTACCCTGCAGGCCTGGGATGCTCAGGAACGTCTGGGCTCCCCGGAGGGTGAGCTGGCACTGGCGCAGGCCGTTACGTACCTGGCCCTTGCCCCCAAAAGCAATGCCGTTTACAAAGCTTACAATCAATGCATCGCGGATATCCGCAGCGATCCGGACTATGAAGTTCCGGTACATCTGCGTAATGCGCCCACCAAATTGCTGAAAAGCATGGGGCACGGAGAAGAGTACCGATACGCCCACGATGAGCCGGATGCGTATGCGGCAGGAGAAGCCTACCTTCCGGAGGCGATCCATCAGCGCCGCTATTACCAACCGGTCCAGCGGGGGCTGGAAATCAAGCTGGCTGAGAAGCGCGAACGACTGGACTCGCTGGATGCCAACAGCCCGAAAAAGCGGTACTAAGCCCCATCCCTTGCCAATTTTCCTGCCTGTGCCCGGCCGGTGGTGGTCAGCGCATTCACGGCAGGTATAATGCCCGCATAACCATTCATTCGTTAACCGGAAATCAGGAACAACATGCTCGATCCGAAACGTGTCCGTACACAGACTGAAGAGATCGCCCGTCGGCTGGCTATCAAGAATTTCGAGTTTGATATTGCCACCTTCGAGCAGCTTGAGGAACGCCGCCGGGCCATTCAGGTTCGTACGGAAAACTTGCAGAGCGAGCAGAACAAACGGTCGAAATCCATCGGCAAAGCCAAGGCGGCCGGTGAGGATATCAAACCGTTGCTGGAAGAAGTCGAAAGCCTGAAGCAGCAACGTGGTGACGCCGAGGACGAACTGCGTTCCGTGCAGGAATCCCTGAATGCCTTCTTTGCCGGTATTCCCAACCTTCCCGACGACGACGTGCCACCGGGCGCCAGTGAAGACGACAACGTCGAGACGCGTGTCTGGGGTACGCCCCGTGAATTCGATTTTGATCCTAAGGATCACGTGGCCCTGGGTGAGCAGCTGAAAGGCCTGGACTTTGAGAAGGCCACTCAGCTGGCCCATTCCCGTTTTGCTGTTATGCGCGGACAGCTGGCGCGCCTGCACCGTGCACTGGCTCAGTTCATGCTCGATCAGCATACTCTGCAGCATGGTTACACCGAGGCCTATGTGCCTTATCTGGTGAATGCCAACACTCTGTTTGGTACGGGCCAGCTGCCGAAATTTGAAGAAGATCTTTTCCGCACAGCCGGCGACAATCCCCTATACCTGATTCCTACCGCGGAAGTGCCGGCCACGAACCTGGTTGCGGATACCATTCTGGATGATGCTGAACTGCCGTTGCGCCTGGTTTGCCATACGCCGTGTTTCCGGAGTGAGGCAGGGTCTTATGGCCGGGATGTGCGGGGCATGATTCGTCAGCATCAGTTCGACAAAGTGGAGCTGGTGCACATCGTTCGGCCGGATGAATCCACGCAGGCGCTGGAGGAACTGACCGGACACGCCGAGAAGATCCTGCAACTGCTCGAACTGCCTTACCGCGTCGTCACCCTCTGTGGCGGAGACATGGGCTTTTCCGCCGCGAAAACCTATGACCTGGAAGTCTGGCTGCCGGGACAGGGTAAATACCGTGAGATTTCTTCCTGTTCCAACACCCGTGATTTTCAGGCACGGCGTATGCAAGCCCGCTGGCGTAATCCGGACACTGGAAAGCCGGAGCCGGTCCACACCCTCAATGGTTCCGGCCTGGCCGTAGGTCGCGCCATGATTGCGGTAATGGAGAACTATCAGCAGGCGGACGGCAGTATTCTGGTGCCCGAGGTACTCAAACCCTATATGGGAGGCGTCGAGCGTATTCAATGAATGATCAATCCAGGGATGCTCCAGTAAAGGGCGTACCCGTCGGCTCTGCACCGGCAAGGTACCGGACCAACCCGGTTACGGATAACCCCAACAACTCGGCCGGGGAAGTTGCCCTGGTCGGTGCCGGCCCTGGTGATCCGGAACTGCTTACCCTGAAAGCCTGGCGTTTGATCCAGTCGGCGGAGGTGGTGTTGTACGACCGCCTGGTTTCCCCGGAAATCATGGCTCTTATTCCTGAAAACGCCCAGAAGATCCACGTTGGCAAACAACGTTCGAACCACACGTTGCCACAGGATCAGATCAATCAACAGTTGGTGGATCTGGCCCGGGAAGGCTATCGGGTGGTACGCCTTAAAGGCGGCGATCCGTTCATCTTTGGCCGTGGCGGCGAGGAGATTGAAACCCTGGCCTCGGCCGGCGTCCGTTTCCAGGTTGTGCCGGGTATCACTGCCGCCTCAGGTTGTGCTGCTTACGCCGGCATTCCGCTGACCCATCGGGATCACGCCCAGTCGGTGCGGTTTATTACCGGGCACCTGAAGAATGACACCTGTGATCTGCCGTGGAAGGATTTTGTTCAGAATAACCAGACGCTGGTGTTTTACATGGGCCTGGTCGGTTTACCGATCATCAGTCGGGAACTGATGGCACACGGCATGCCGGCGGATATGCCTGTGGCACTGGTATCTCGCGGCACCACGCCGGAACAGGAGGTGATTACCGGCACTCTGGAAACGATTGTGGATCGGGTTCAGGAGAAGGGGGCTCAGGCGCCGACGTTGGTGGTTATCGGCAATGTGGTTTCTCTTCGAAACCGTCTGGATTGGCTGGGAGCAGAAGCCGGGCGCTGAGGCCCGGCTTCAGACTTCAGGCAGAGGCGGTCCGCTTGGGCAGAACGTCTTTCAGCTTCTCACGCATGTCGCGAATGGCTTTTTCGGTGGTTTCCCAGTCGATACAGGCGTCGGTGATGGATACGCCGTATTTCAGGTCAGCCAGGCTCTCCGGAATAGACTGACTACCCCAGTTGATGTGGCTTTCCACCATCAGGCTCTGGATAGACTGATTGCCTTCCAGAATCTGGTGAGTCACATCCTGCATTACCAAAGGCTGAATAGCCGGATCCTTGCTGGAGTTGGCGTGACTGCAATCCACCATGATGGATTTGCGCAGCTTGGCCTTATCCAGTGCCTGTTCACACAAGGCTACGCTGACGGAGTCGTAGTTTGGCTTGCCGCCACCACCACGAAGCACCACGTGGCCGTAGTTGTTGCCCTTGGTGCGAATAATGGCAACTTTGCCCTGCTGGTCGATGCCCAGGAAGCTGTGGGGATGAGAGACTGACTTCATGGCGTTTACCGCAACGTCGAGGCTGCCATCGGTGCCGTTCTTGAAGCCGATGGCCATGGACAGGCCGCTGCTCATTTCCCGGTGGGTCTGGGACTCGGTGGTACGGGCACCGATAGCAGACCAGGCTATGGTGTCCTGAAGGTATTGGGGAGATATTGGGTCCAGGGCTTCAGTGGCGGCCGGAAGGCCCATCTCATTGATGTCCAGCAGCAGGCGGCGACCAATGTGCAGTCCCTGCTCGATATCAAAGGTATCATTCAGGTGCGGATCGTTGATCAGGCCTTTCCAGCCTACGGTGGTGCGTGGTTTCTCGAAGTACACGCGCATGACGATCAACAGTGTATCGCTGACTTCATCGGCGAGCTTTTTCAGTCGGGCGGCATAATCGCGGGCAGCTTCTACATCGTGAATCGAGCAGGGGCCTACGACAATGAACAAACGATGATCCTTGCCATCCATAATGTCGTAGATGGCTTGCCGACCATTGGCAACGGTTTCGGCTGCCTTGTCTGACAGTGGCATCTCTTGCTTCAGTGCTTCAGGAGTGATCAGTGTTTCCTGGCTGGCCACGTTCAGGTTTTCCAGTTTCTTACCCGACATCTTGTTGTGCTTCCCCGAATCTTGTCGTTACCTCACCCGGTATGTTCATTCTTTTGTCCGGATGATTGAATAATAAGTGGGAGTGGGATACTAGGTTGCAGTAAACCCCGGCGAGTTGGTTATACTGCGTTATTTGCAGGCCCTTTTCAACGCTTCTCAACGCTTCAGGACAACAGGTAACGGATGTCGCCCTCATCAACGAAACCACAGGCTGTCGCTCCCTCCCGAAAGGTGGTTTCAGAAAGGATTACCCAGGTTCTGTCCGGGATCCGAGTGCCCGATCTGCCATACCCCGCCAGTAAGTCTTCTCCGGAGCAGGAACCGGACTGGCGTCCCTTATTGATGTCCTGCTGGACGGAACAGCGGGATGAGCGGGTAACCAAAGTGCTGCGTTCGGTTCAGGTTGAGTGGACCGTCCGACAGGTGAATGCGGCCTACCTCTCCGACCGGATCATGGATGTCTTCCTGAAAACCTCAGGCCTGCATGCCGCCCTGGTGGGGCGCATAGCGCGCTTGCGGTTCTGGCTGGCATGGCAACTGGATCTGTGTGGTGCGGAGGTTTTCAGCGGGGTGCTTCTGGACTGGCTTGATAACCTTCAGGAATGGCGTGGCTGGAGTGATACCGGTGGTCGATCATCCCGCGTATTGCTGGATCAGCTCGATAGCCTGGTTATTACTGTATCCGGCAGCTTTGAGGCCGGCAGCCGCGATCCGCTGGAGCACTACTGCAGCCAATGGCTTGCCGATACCCGAAAGCGGGATGATCAGGTGGCGCGGCTCCGGGAACGGTTGTTGGAAACCGAGCAGGGGGCTTCACGCCAGCGTTTGTCAGATCAGGTGGCCAGGGCTCTGATTGGCCGCGCCTTGACGGGCCGTCAGCTACCACCGCCCATTACCCGCTTTATCCTGACCGACTGGCACAAGGTGTTGAAACAGAGTGTCTGGGCCGAAGGCGCGGACAGTGAAGTGCATCGGCACGCCAACAAATTACTGGAGTGGCTGGTCTGGGTGGGCGACCCCCAGCTTTCTGATCGCGATCGTAACCGGTTGTATCACGTCGGAGAGCAACTCGGCGACCGTGTCCGCGATGTCTGGACCCGAGCCCTGGGTGAGGGTGCTCCCGAACAGGCATTGCACGAGATTCAGGCGGTGATTGTGGCTCGAATTCGAGGGGAAACACCAGAACTGGAGCCTGCGCTTTCGCCCGATTCCGATTTTTCCTGGGATAGCAGTTGGCTGGTGAATGAGCCGGTGCCGGCCGATGAATCCGAACTTCTGGTCGGTCAGTGGTTTGTAGAGGGTGAGGGTGCACGGGAGCAGCGACGTTTCTTCTTTGCTCTGTTACCTGACAGCGGAGAAGTGCTCTGGACCAATGGTGCCGGCGTTAAACTCGGACTGCAGCCGTGGGCCGAGTTCCACGCCGAGCTTGGCCGCGGTGCGCTCAGGCCGCTTCCAGAACCAACGGCCTTCGGTCAGGTACTTGTAGAAACCCTCGAAGTGCTATCGAAAGTCTGCGCCAGGCAGCTGGAACAACGGGAAAAGGCGGCCAAGGAAGCCCGTGCCCGGGCCGAAGCGCTTCGGAAGGAACGGGAAGCGGCCGAGCAACGCCGTCGGGAAGAGGAGCTTGCACGCCAGCAGGCACTCGAACGGGAACGTGAAGAGGCCGAGCGCCAAAGGGTGGCAGATGAAAAGGCAGAGCAGGAGCGTTTGCGAAAAGAGGCAGAGCTGGTGGCCACCAAACAGGTTGAAGGTATCGCGCTCGGCGGCTGGATTGTGCTCACTCAGGAAACCCGGGATGACGACCCCGTCCGGCTCAAGCTCGCCGTCAAGATTTCTGCTTCGCGGAAATATGTGTTTGTGGATCGTCTGGGGCTCAATCGCCGGGAGTTTCTCCAGGACGAACTGGTTAACGGAATCGTGGAAGGTCGAATTCGCGTGCTTGGTAGTTCGGCCGAGTTTGATGACACCCTGAGCCGCGTTGTCGGGCGTATCCGTGTTGGTCGGAACTGAGGTGAACGATGATCGATGATGATTATGGGTTCGGAATAGAGGACGAGTTGCCGTCAGGGAAAGACCTTCGGGAGGAATATCGGTTAACGGCCCGGGCTCGGGCCTGGATACTGCCGGAATCTCCGGAACCAGAGGTCGAGCCGACTACACCGGATGGCGTGTCCGGCAGACTGGAATGCCAGGTGCGTGACATATCAGCGCGTGGAATCAGTCTTTTGTGCGAGGAGTCGCTCAGTATCGGGTCGATTTTGATTGCGGAAGTAAGTCTGGGCGAACACGCACAGCACTTCCGGCTGAGTGTTGAGGTGATGTGGTGCCGCGAGGCTGAGTGGGGCTACCTGATTGGTGTCCGGGTACTTGAGTCCGATGAAACCGACTACCTGGACTGGATCGAGGCGGTTGCCAGGGCGCTATCGGAAAGCTGAACGAAAAGAGCCGGCATCGCGCCGGCTCTTTTGCTATGGCGGAAGTCAGGAACCGATCAGGCGTCCATCTCCGCCATGCCGGTGATGTTGAAACCACCGTCCACGTACAGGATTTCACCGGTGATGCCTGAGGCCAGGTCGGACGACATGAAGGCGGCGGCGTTGCCCACTTCTTCTGTGGTCACGTTACGACGCAGGGGGGCCTGCTTGGCGTTCTCGGCCAGCATGCGGCGGAAGCTCTTGATGCCCGAAGCGGCCAGAGTCTTGATCGGGCCCGCTGAGATACCGTTCACCCGGATGCCTTCCTTGCCCAGGCTGGCGGCCATATAACGTACGTTGGCTTCCAGGGATGCCTTCGCCAGTCCCATCACGTTGTAGTTCTGCAGCACCCGCTCGGCGCCCAGGTAGCTCAGGGTCAGCAGACTGCTGCCTTCGTGCATCATCTTGCGCGCGCCCTTGGCGAGGGCCACGAAACTGTATGAGCTGATATCGTGGGCAATCCGGAATCCGTCACGGGTGGTGACGTCCACGTAGTTTCCATCCAGCTCATGGGCCGGCGCATAACCAACCGCATGGATGATGATGTCGATGTTGTCCCAGTGTTTGCCCAGTTGCTCGAATACCTGGTCAATCTGCTCGTCGCTGGCGACGTCACAGGGGAAAGTCAGTTTGCTGCCCCACTGTTCCGCAAACTTCTCAACGCGGGACTGCAGTTTCTCGTTCTGATAGGTGAAGGCCATTTCGGCGCCTTCACGAGCGAAGGCCTCGGCAATGCCGTAGGCAATGGAATGTTTGCTGGCGACGCCAACAATCAGTGCTTTTTTGCCACTGAGGATTCCCATGGGTTTCTGCTCCCTGTGTTCCGTGGTTTCGGCGCATTATCCCCGACCTGTCAGGGTCGGGTAACGCTCAATTGGTCGTAGACTGATAGAAAAATGCGGCATTCAGCAGTTCCCGGGTATACGGCTGTTGTGGTTCCCGGAAAATGGTCTCTGCATCGCCGTATTCCACAATCCGGCCTTGCCTGAGTACCAGCAGTTTGTGGCTGAGTGCGCGAACAACGGCCAGATCATGACTGATAAAGATGTAGCTTAGCCTATATCGGGCCTGAATTTCCCGTAAAAGCTCGATCACCTGCTTCTGTACCGTTCTGTCCAGGGCGGAGGTGGGTTCATCCAGAATCATCAGGTCTGGCTGGAGAACCAGCGCGCGTGCTATGGCAATACGCTGGCGCTGGCCGCCGGAGAATTCGTGTGGATACCGATGCCGTGCGTCCGGATCCAGTCCTACATCCTTAAGGGCCTGGATAACTCTGGCTTCGTGCTGCCCGGAACTCCCGGGCTCGTGGATTTCCAGGCCTTCACGGATGATTTCTTCAACGGACATCCGCGGGCTGAGGCTGCCAAACGGATCCTGGAAGACAATCTGAACGCGTCGGCGCCAAGGCCGGAAAGCCTTCTGGGAGAGGGCGGACAGCTCTGTGCCGCAGAGGCTGAACTGGCCTGTGCTCGGAGTGAGTTTCAGCAAGGCGTGGCCCAGTGTGGTTTTGCCACTGCCACTTTCGCCGACAATACCGAGGGTTTCACCGGCACGCAGCTCGAAGCTGGCATCTTGTACCGCGTGGAAGCTTTCTTTTACCTTGCCCAGCAGGGTCTTGCGAATGGGGAAATGCACATTCACGTTGTTTACGGTCATCAGGGTTTCGGTACCACTGGTGGCTGGCAGAGGGTGCTCCGGTGGTTCCGCGTCAATGAGTTTACGGGTGTAGGTATGAGAGGGCGACCTGAACAGCGCTTCTGTCGCGCCTTGTTCGACCATTTTTCCCCGTTCCATGACCACCACGTAATCGGCATACCGGCGGACGATGCTCAGATCGTGGGTAATTAACAGCACTGCCATGCCCAGCTTCTGCTGCAATGATTTCAGCAACTCCAGCACCTGTTTCTGAACCGTCACATCCAGTGCCGTGGTGGGCTCATCCGCAATCAGCAGATCGGGTTCATTGGCCAGAGCCATGGCAATCATTACCCGCTGTTTTTGCCCACCCGATAATTGGTGTGGGTAGCTCGTCAGGCGGGTCTCCGGGGCCGGAATCCCGACCAGTTCCAGTAATTCCAGGCAGCGTTTACGGGCCTGGGGGCCGCGCATGCCTTTGTGTAGTTCCAGGGTCTCGCAAATCTGCTTTTCAACGGTATGCAACGGATTGAGCGAGGTCATCGGCTCCTGGAAGATCATGCTGATATGCCGGCCACGAATCTGACGCAGGCGCTTTTCCGGCGCCTGCAGCAAGTCTTCGCCCTTGTAGCGGATGTGTCCGGCGGGATAAGCCGCATGACGTTCATCCAGCAGCCGAAGTATCGACAGGGCAGATACCGACTTGCCGGAGCCGCTTTCGCCAACCAGCGCGAGAGTCTGGCCTTTGTCGATGCTGAATGACAGCCCGTCAACCACCCGTGGGCCGTGGTCGAAGGTGATGGACAGGTCCGAGATGGAAAGCAGGTCACTCATATCAGTTCTTTCTCGGGTCAAAGGCATCGCGAACCGCTTCTCCCACAAACACCAGCAGCGTAAGCATGACGGCCAGTGACACGAATGCGGAAATACCCAGCCAGGGTGCATGAAGGTTGGCTTTACCCTGGGCAATCAGCTCGCCCAGTGACGGTGAACCCGAGGGCAGGCCGAACCCCAGGAAATCCAGAGACGTGAGCCCGGTTATGGCGCCGGTGAGAATAAACGGCATGAACGTGAGGGTTGCCACCATGGCATTGGGCAGAATGTGCCGGAACATGATTCTGCGATTGTCCAGGCCGAGCGCTCTGGCGGCTTTCACATACTCGAAGTTACGGGCGCGGAGAAACTCAGCCCGCACGACATCCACCAGCCCCATCCAGCTGAACAGCAGCATGATGCCCAGCAACCACCAGAAACTGGGCTGAACAATCGAAGACAGAATGATGAGCAGGTACAGCATAGGCAAACCAGACCAGATCTCGATAAAACGCTGGCCAAACAGATCGATCTTGCCACCGTAGTAGCCCTGCAGTGCGCCAACGGCAACGCCAACGATGGAGCTGGCGATGGTGAGCGTCAGGCCGAACAACACCGAAATGCGAAAACCATAGATCACCCGGGCGGCCACATCCCGACCCTGATCATCGGTTCCCAGCCAGTTCTCGGCGCTGGGCGGCGCAGGTGAGGGAACAGTCAGATCGTAGTTGATGGTGTTATAGCTGAAGCGAATGGGAGGCCAAAGCATCCAGCCATTGCTTTCGATTTCGCCCGCTATGAAGTCATCGCGATAATCGGCTTCCGTGGGCAGAAACCCACCAAAAGTTTCTTCGGGTACCTGCTGAATGACGGGAAAGTACCAGTTGCCGTGGTAGGAAACCACAAGGGGTTTATCGTTGGCGATCAGTTCGGCACATAGCGAAAGGCCAAACAGCACCAGAAAAATCCAGAGACTCCAGAAACCGCGCCGGTTGGCGGTAAAGTTACTGAGTCGTCTGCGCTGAATCGGAGAGAGGGTTGCCATGATTACGCACCCTCCCGGCTTTCAAAATCGATGCGCGGATCAACAGCGACATACGTGAGGTCGCTGATCAGCTTCATGACCAGCCCCATCAGCGTCAGGATGTAGAGAGTGCCGAAAATGACCGGATAATCCCGGTTGAGGGCAGCTTCAAAACCAAGCAGGCCGAGGCCGTCCAGCGAGAAGATTACCTCAATCAACAACGAGCCGGTAAAGAACAGCGCCACCAGAACGCCGGGCATACTGGCAATGACAATCAGCATGGCATTGCGGAACACATGGCCATAAAGCACCTGCTTTTCTTCCAGGCCCTTGGCTCTGGCGGTGACCACATACTGCTTGCTGATTTCGTCCAGAAACGAGTTCTTGGTCAGCAGCGTGAGGGTAGCGAACCCGCCGATCACGTTTGCGGTCACGGGCAGGGCGAGATGCCAGAAATAATCAGCAACCTTCTGGTACCAGGTCATCTGGTCAAAATCCGGCGAGGTCAGGCCCCGGAGCGGGAACAGATCGAAATAGCTACCGCCGGCAAACAATACGATCAGCAGGATGGCAAACAGGAATCCGGGAATGGCGTAGCCGACCACGATCGCAGAACTGGTCCAGACATCGAACCGGGAGCCATCTGTGACCGCCTTACGGACGCCCAGTGGAATGGACACGAGGTAGATAATCAGCGTGGACCAGAGGCCGAGTGAAATGGAGACCGGCATCTTGTCGAGAATCAGTTCGACGACGCTTCTGTCCCGGAAAAAGGAATCGCCGAAATCGAAGGTGGCGTAATCGCCCAGCATTTTGAAAAAGCGTTCGTGCGCAGGCTTGTCAAAGCCGTACATGGCCTCAAGTTCTTCCAGAAGTTCGGGCGGCAGGCCCCGGGAGGCCCGGCTGTCTCCGGAACTGCTTGCCACTTCACTGCCGACATCGCCACCACCGGCGCGCGCCAGAGCGCTGCTGCCGTGGCCTTCCATCTCCGCGAGAATCTGTTCAATGGGGCCACCGGGAGCGGCCTGAACAATGACAAAATTCAACAGCATGATCCCCACCAGGGTGGGGATGATCAGGGCGAGGCGGCGGAGTATGTAAATGCCCATTCAGGGAGCAGTCCTTACTACAGCGTCGTGATAGCGAACGGTATCAGCGTTCAGTCCACCAGTTGTTAAGGTCGATGCCGTTCTTGGGCGTGTTGGCCGGGCGTTTCAGATGGTTCCAGTAGGCCACCCGATCCTTGCGCAAATGCCAGTGCGGGATCACGTAATGGCCATTCAGCAGTACACGATCCAGCGCGTGCACCCGGTGTACAAGCTCTTCCCGGTCCGGCGCCTGAATGACCATGTTGACCAGTTCATCGATGACGGGATCGCTAACGCCCATGAAATTGCGGGAGCCGGTTACATCGGCATTACTCGAGTGCCAGTAGTCCCGTTGTTCGTTACCCGGAGAATCAGATTGAGGCAGCACCTGGGTGATCATGTCGAAATCAAAACTCCGAACCCGCTGAACATACTGGTTGCTGTCGACCAGGCGCACCGACACGTCGATACCTAACTTTCCAAGATTCTGTTTGAAGGGCAGAACCACTCGTTCAAAGCTTTTCTGGAACAGAAGGATCTCGAATGCCAGTGGTTTGCCGGTCTCCTGATGGACCATTTTGCCATTCTTGATCTGATACCCGGCTTCCGTCAGGAGTTTCAGTGCGGTACGCAGATTGTCCCGCAGGCTGACGCCGTTTCCGGTATCCGGTGGGACATAGGCCTCTGTGAAAACGTCGGGGCTTAGTTGATCCTGATAGGCTTCAAGAATTTCAAGCTCTCGCCCTTCAGGCAAGCCCGACGAGGCAAGATCGCTGTTCTCAAAATAACTGCTGGTGCGAGTGTACTGGCCAAAGAACAGGTTCTGGTTGGCCCACTGGAAATCAAAACCGTAGGCCAGCGCCTCCCGAACCAGAGGATCCCGAAACACCGGTTTGCGGGTATTGAAGATAAAACCCTGCATGCCTGTGGGGCGGTGGTGTTCGATGGCTTCCTTCTCGATATCGCCGCTCTCGAATTGGCGGCCGGTATAGGCGGTTGCCCAGTTCTTGGCTGAGGTTTCCTGGCGGAAATCGAAGTTGCCCGCCTTGAATGCCTCGAGGGCGACGGTGTCGTCGTTGTAGTATTCGTAGGAAATGGTGTCGAAGTTGAAACGGCCCTTGCGTACACCCAGATCTTTGGCCCAGTAGTCGTCGACTCTCTGGTAGGTAATGGAGCGGCTTGCGTCAAAAGAGGCAATCCGGTAAGGGCCACTGCCCACCGGGATGGTCAGGCCGCTGCTTTCAAACTCCCGATCCTGCCAGAAATGTTCTGGCAGGACGGGCATCTGACCAAGAATCAGGGGTAGTTCCCGATTGTTGGTTTGCGCAAAGTCAAAGCGGATCCGGTGACTGTTTTCAATGGTGACCTTGTCTACATCCGCGTAGTAGTTGCGGTAAAACGGGTGGCCTTCGGTGGTCAGAATCCGGTAGGAAAACTCCACGTCTTCAGCGGTGATTGGTTCACCGTCCTGGAAGCGGGCCTCTTTATTCAGATTGAAGATGACAAAGCTGCGGTCTTCCGGCACTTCAACGGACTCGGCAATCAGCCCATATTCGGAAAACGGCTCGTCGGCAGAAGACTCCAGAAGGGTATCGTACACGTAGGCGTTAATACCCGCCGCAGAGATGCCCCGGATGACAAAGGGGTTAAAACTATCGAAGCCGTTGGCAACCACAGATAACTTCAGTTCGCCGCCTTTCGGGGCCTCCGGGTTGACGTAGTCGAAGTGACTGAAATCCGCAGGGTACTTCAGTTCACCGTGCATGGCGATGCCATGCACAGGAGTGGGGTTTTCGGTGACGCCTTCATCGGCTGAGGCGAAACAGGCAGACGCTGCCAGAGCCAGCGTCGCGGTAATTCTGGTCAGCAAGGGTGCTTCTGGTTTTTTTGTCATGGTTCTCGCACGTTACGGACTGTTTCTTATGTCCACGTAGAGTACCAGACTTTGGCCGGGTTGGAGATAACGGTCCGTATTAAGATCGTTCCATGATGCGATGTCACGCACATTCACCGAAAACCGGCTGGCGATGGCGGACAGGGAGTCGCCGCTGCGAACCCGGTATCCCACCTTGCGCACCATGGCCTTGCCACGGGTATTCGAAGCTACCATGGTCGGCTTTGAAGTTTTCGACCAGATCACCAGCTCCTTGCCTGGAATCAGGGGGTCTCCCGGTGCCATGCCATTCCAGGCAGCCACTTCCCGAACCGAAACCCGGTGCTCCCTGGCGATATCCCAGAAGGTATCGCCCCGGCGCACGGTGTACCGTACCTTGTTGCCGCTGCGCTTGCGATCCTGTGTTCGCTCCAGTCGCTGGGCCTGGCTTAGCGCATAGGCGTCGGAGCCCTTGGTGGAAGACGGAATCAGCAGTTGCTGGCCAATCCGGATCAGGTCACTGTTGAGTTTGTTGACCTGTTGAATGACCGATGGGGTAGTGGAGAACTTGCGGGCAATGGTGTTCAGGCTGTCACCCTTGCGGACTTTATAGTTCTGCCAGGATACACGCTGTTCGCTTGGGAACTCTGCCAGTGCGGTTTGGAATGCCTCGGCCTGTTGCTTGGGTACCAGCAAGCGATGGGGGCCATCCGGATTGGTTGCCCAGCGATTGTAGGACGGGTTCAGCAGATAGATTTCATCAATATCCACGCCAGCTAATTCCGCGGCCTGGGCCAGATCCAGCTGGGAGCCGGTATCCACCACTTCGAAATACGGTTCGTCTTTTAATGGTGGCAGGTCGATACCGTAGGCTTTCGGATCGTCGAAAATTTTTGCCAGGGCAATCAGTTTGGGCACATAGTGGCGGGTCTCCGTCGGTAATGTCAGAGACCAGTAATCTGTGGATTTTCCGGCGTTGCGGTTACGACGCATGGCGCTGGATACGGTCCCGCCCCCGGAATTATAAGCGGCCAGGGCCAGGGTGTAATCGCCATCAAACCGGTTGGCCAGGCGCTCCAGGTAAGTCAGGGCAGCATCGGTAGCCGCAATGACGTCCCGTCGGTCATCATGCCACCAGCTTTGGGTCAGCCCGAAGTATTTGCCGGTAGACGGGATGAACTGCCAAAGCCCGGCAGCGCGACCGTGGGAGTAGGCAAAAGGATCAAAGGCGCTTTCTACCACTGGCAACAGAGCCAGTTCGCTGGGCAGGCCGCGTTTTTCGGTTTCATTGATAATGTAATGCAGGTACCGGGAGCCTCTTTCCACCACGCGATCGATGTAACGGGGGTGGCGCACGTACCAGTCCAATTGAGCCTGTACCCTGGCATTGTCGACGGAGTGATCCATGGTGAAACCGGCGCGAAGTCGTGACCACAGATCGTCTGTTCTGGTGGATGCGTCGGATTGCCGGGCGGGATTGTCCAGTTTTTCCCGAGCTTGCTGGGCCTTGGCCTGAAGTTCCGGGGAGATGGCGTCATCTAATGGTGCCCCGCTGGCACTGTCCTCTCCATTGCCGGCAGCGACGTCAGCCTTGAGGTCCTCATCGCCCTTGGCAACAACCACTTGCTGTGAGTCCAGGGGGTCTTTTTGCTGATTCTCTTCCTCGGTCCCGAACCAGGCCGAAGGTGTATGCCAGTTTTCGGCGATCTGACTGGTACTGCAGCCGCTGAAAAGGGTTGACGCGAGAAGGATGAAGGGCAGTCGTTTTACCGGCATAAACACAGGGTTCCGGGTGGAGCCGGCGGGTATCTGTAAAAATAGCCGGCATATTTAACAGGTTACGTTCGATAATTGCTCGAAATTCTATGGGAGCGTTTTCCGGGCGGTCAAGCTGAGCCATGTTACGGCTGTGAGATAAATTGTTAAGCAGTGACCGCCCGCACGCTCAGAAGTTATCCTTGCCGTGCCGTACGGCTGCAAAAACCGCACAATCCGAGCCGGTGGCAAGGCGGTGTGTGGTGCTGTAATTCTCGGCGGCCTCTATGACCATGGCATCATCCCACCGAAGGAATGGGTTCAGCTGTTTCTCCTGGCCAATCGTGGTCGGCACGGTTGGCTTACCCCGTTCCCGAAGGTCTTTGCAGGCGTTCTCAAACTCGGCCAACGCCTTATCTTCGGGTAGCCAGTGACGGGCAAAGCGAAGGTTTGCCAAGGTGTATTCATGAGCACAGTATACTGCAGTGTTATCCGGAAGGTCCCGCAGGGTCTGGAGCGAGGTGTGCATCTGTTCCGGTGTGCCTTCGAACAGTCGTCCGCAGCCGCAGACAAACAGTGTGTCGCCGCAGAACAGAACGGGTTTGTCATTTACCTGGGTGTCGCTGTAATAGGCAATATGATCCAGTGTATGGCCGGGAACTGCCAGGACATCGAACGTGATGCCTTCCCAGACGACTTCATCGCCGGCATGAACCGTGTTTGTAGCACCCTTGAAGGGCGAATCAGTCGGGCCAACAATACGGATGTCCGGATACTGTTGCTGAAGCTCTTTCACGCCGCCGGTGTGATCCGGGTGGTGATGGGTGATCAGGATGGTGTCTGCTGAGAAACCGCTGTCACTGAGATAGTCCAGTACCGGCTTTGCCTGGCCGGGATCGACTATCAGGGTCTTGCCGGACTCAAGGTTGGTAAGGCACCAGATATAGTTGTCTGAGAATGCCGGAACCGGATGAATGCGCAAGGTGGCCACCCCATGTGTTCAATGAATGTGCCTGTTATGATAATGCAACAACGGGTACAGCCCAAGGAGCGGCAGGTTGCGCGAGCAATCAAGCCTTTAGTGGACCGGGTAGGGGAGCCAGCGTGACAACCAGCGGCGTGATTGACTATTCAGCACGACATGAGAGTTTTGAACGTTGGGTGCAGACCCCCCTTGGCCGCTCCCTGCTGGCCAGCCAGAGAGCAGTACTTGATAAGGAGCTGCAAGGCCTTACCGGGGCAAGACAACTTCAGGTTGGCCTGAGTCACCGATTGCCTTTGGCGAGTGGTACCGATTTTGCTCAGAAGATTATTACCTGCCCGGCCTGGCATGCCCATATGCCGGAGGGCGTGGCGGTTTGTGATGCAGACGAGTTGCCGTTTCCCGGTGATTCCATGGATCTTGTGATCCTTCATCATACGGCCGACTTTTCCCCGGATCCGCACCAGGTGCTTCGCGAGTCCGCCCGCGTATTGCGAGGTGAGGGGCGCATCGCTCTGGTTGGGTTCAACCCCCTCAGTCTCTGGGGCGTACGAAGACTGGTTTCCCGCCATCGGTTTGGCCCCTGGGGTGGTCGGTTCCTGATGCGATCACGAATGGAGGACTGGCTCAGGTTGCTGGGGTTCGAGCTGGAAAACAGTGGCACCTATTTCTGTACCCTTCCGCTGCAGCGAAAACACGGGGCATCCGGAAGACGGCAGCGTTTGGCCGCCAGTAGCCGCCCTCATTTACTGCCCACGGGTGCCTATTACTGTATCCTTGCCCGCAAACGCGAATACGCCCGGATCCGGACCAGGGCATCCTGGCGCAAGAGCAAGGTGATTTCTTTGCCCGGAACCGTGGGGGTATCCAGTGGCTGTGCCAGCCATAGCTCAGGCAGGGTGGACAGGCGTGGAACAGAACAGGAGCAGTAATGGCTGGTAAGGTAGTGATGTATACCGACGGAGCCTGTAAAGGTAATCCGGGGCCCGGGGGTTGGGGTGTTGTGTTGCGCTATGGCGATGCGTGCAAGACCATGCACGGTGGCGAGTTGCAAACCACCAACAACCGAATGGAGCTGATGGCGGCCATTCGAGGCTTGAGGGAGCTCAAGCGCGCTTGCCAGGTGGAGCTGTATACGGACTCACAATACGTGCGCAAGGGCATTACCGAATGGATGAGCGGCTGGAAGCGCAATGGCTGGAAAACCTCGGCAAAAAAACCGGTCAAGAATGCGGATCTGTGGCAGGAGCTCGATGCTGAAACTGCCAGACACACCGTTAACTGGCATTGGGTGAAGGGTCATTCAGGGCATCCTGATAACGAGTTGGCGGATGAGTTGGCCAACCGCGGAGTCCGCGAACTGAACGGGGCCTGAACCCTGGCCCCCTGGAAAACCGATTAATGAGCAGTGAGTGAGAGCGCAGTTGCATGAGACAGATCGTACTGGATACCGAAACCACGGGTATTGATCCGAACGAAGGTCACCGCATTATCGAAATTGGTTGTGTGGAAGTGATCGAACGCGAGCTGACCGGTCGCAACTATCACGTATACATTAACCCTGAGCGGGAGGTAGAAGCGGAGGCTATCACCGTTCACGGTATCACCAACGAATTTCTGGCCGACAAGCCAAAGTTTGCGGAGGTTGCCGACGAGTTCTTTGAGTTCATCAAGGGCGCAGAGCTGGTCATCCATAACGCCGCGTTCGACGTGGGCTTCATGGACTCCGAATTCGCCCGCCTGAAACCGGTTCGGAAAACAGCAGACCACTGCGGTATTGTCGATTCACTGGCCATTGCCAGGAAAAAACATCCGGGCCAGAAAAACAATCTCGACGCCCTGTGCAAGCGCTATGGAGTGGATAACTCCAACCGTGACCTTCACGGGGCATTGCTGGACGCCGAGATCCTGGCAGACGTCTATCTGCTGATGACCGGCGGCCAGACCGCGCTGTCCCTGGATGCCGGCTCCGGCGATGAAGGTGGCGATGGCGGTATTCGCCGGATCTCCGGTGAGCGCGCGCCGTTGGCGGTGGTTCGGGCCACCAGTGATGAAGCCTCTGCCCATGATGAGTTCATGGCGATGATGGAGAAGCAGGCCGGCGAAACGGTGTGGTCCCGGTTGCAGGCAACAGAATGAGAACCACGTTCAGCTGTACCATTTGTTACATTCCGGCTTTCTTGAGCTACTTGAGTTTTGTGTTATAAGTAATGATAAGTTCGCCAGTTTTTTGCGAACCGTTCAGGTATGGGCAAGGGCTGCCTCGCTGAACAGGAAGGACCTGCCCGTATGCAGGCTGCAGTTCATGAACAGGATGCGGTAGTCTCCGCAAATTAACAGGAAGCGTTTATGGTTCAATCGTCTCTGGCGACGAAATCGCAGTCGTTTGATCTGGTCAAAAGTGAAATCGAACAGACCATCAAGCAGGCAGAATCCAGCCTTGAGCGCTTTCAGGAAAACCGCGAGAGCGGGGAAGATCTGCAGAACTGTGTTGATTACCTGAACCAGCTTCGGGGAATCTTCATTCTGGTGGAGCTCCGGGGCGGAACCCTGCTTTGCCAGGAGGCGGTTAATCTCGCCAATGATGTGCCGGTTGGTGCCAACGACGACAAGAATATACTGCTGACAGCACTTAACAGCGCGCTATTCATTCTCCGCCGTTACGTCGAGTACTACCATCAGCAACGTGAAGATCATCCCGAGCTGCTGCTGCCCGTGATCAATGATCTGCGTGAAGCCCGTCGTGAGAAACCTTATCCCGAATCCTGCTTCTTTGATATCGACATCAAGGAGCGCCCGGACTTTTGCAGCGATCTGGGGCTGAGGCCCATGGATGATGCAGAGTCTGAATATGAAATCCTGGCCCGTCGCATGCGCCTGACCTTCCAGGTGGCACTGCTCGGCATTCTCCGCGAGCGCAACGAAGCGGTTAGCAAGAAGCTCATTGCCAGGGCTGCCCGTGGTCTCGCACGGCTGTGTCAGGGGGCGCCTATGGGGCAGATGTGGTGCCTGCTGGCGTTGGTCTCCGATACCATGCTGGATCGTGCCATGGGCTTTAGCAAGGCCCGCAAACGTCTGCTGATGCGAATCGAGAAATACGCGCGGGAAGTGGTGTATGTCGGCAAGGTAGCTACCGCCAAGGACGCCCCCGAATCGCTGATCAAAGATCTGGTCTATCTGCTTTACCGCAGTGGCTCAGCCAACCCTGAGGTGACGCGGGTACTCTCTGCTTATCAGCTCGGTCCTGCCGAATTCCCGGACGCACTTCTTGAGGCTCATTCCCGGCGCCTCTATGGCCCTGGCACGGACGTGCTCAAATCCCTGTCTGAAGCCTTGCAGGAAGAGCTTAATCAGCTGAAAGACAAGCTGGACATCATCGAGCGCGGAATAGAACCGGATCTGGCCGAACTTGCCTCGATTGCCGACACTCTGGAGCGCCTGGCCAATACGCTGGTGATGCTCGATCTGAACCGCCTGGCCGGTATTTCCCGTGAAGAAGCTGCCAAACTGCGTAAATGGGAAGAGGAAAACCGCCTGCCGGCGGAGGAGGAGCTCTATCGTCTGGCGGATTCCGTGCTGGGGGTAGAAGATGCGGTCATGCAGATTGTGACCCGTGGCATTACCTCAGAGACCGATGCCCTTGCTGGTGCAGACCGGAGCCGCGACGAATCCGTGTACCTGCAGGAAGCCATCTGGGTTGTGGCGGATGAGGCCCGTAGTGCGTTGACCCTTGCCAAGCGAGCGATCACAGCATTTATCGAATCCGATTACGACAAGCTTCATCTGGCCAACCTGCCGGGGACACTGCGCAGTATCTGGGGTGGCTTGCAAATGGTGGACGACCCCATCGCAGCGGACGTCATTGCCAGGGTCGCGACGTCTATTCAGGAGCGCCTGCTGGATGCGCGCGAAGCCCCTGCGTCACAGGTTCTGGAAGCGCTGGCGGATGCTCTCACCTCACTCGAGTACTACATTGAAGGCGTCGGTCGGCGGGAAGACCGGAATGTAGACCTGCTCAAGCTGGCTCAGAGTTCGCTGGATGACGTCGGTCTGTAGACGCCAGGGTGGCCTGAGTTTCTGAATGGCATAAAAAAACCTGCGGTTTGCGCAGGTTTTTTTATAGCTGGTGTTTAACCGGGCTCAGCCCATGTTGAACAGTTCACCCAGCTTGGTTGCCAGCATCATGTCGCCTTCGGCGCGCAGCTGGCCAGCCATGAACGCCTGCATGCCGTCAGTCTCGCCAGAGACAATACCCTGCAGGGTTTCAGAGTTCATGATCAGGGTAACAGAAGGATCGTCGTGTGCGCCTTCGTGCAGCTTGCAGGTGCCGTCATTGATCACGAGGTGGTAAGTCTTGTCGTCTTCGATGTCGAACTGGAATACCAGGTCCAGGCCCTGTGCTGCGTCTGCGTTGAAGTTCTGTTCGAGTTTTTCAAATACCTGAGCTACAGACATTGTTTTACCCTTTTTGATGGTTGTCTTGTCATGGTGGTGACGACTAGTGATCCCTGGCAGAGGCAGCCTGTACAGCAGCCGGGGTAGCGCCAACCTCGCAATCCGACTTTATGGTTAGAGCCGGTTCGTGTCAAGCTTGATCGAACGCTTGTTTTAATTTTATCGCGGGCTTATCAGGCCTGTGCCGAGGCGGTACACTTCGGGGTTTGCAAATACGTGTGGAGACTGCATTTTGGAATTTCTGACCGAATACGGCCTGTTCCTCGCCAAGGTGGCGACTTTCGTGGTGGCGGCGATTGTGCTCGTGTCCATCATTGTCTCGGCAACCCAGAAAGACCGGGACGATCACGAAGGTGAGGGTGAGCTGAAAATACGCAAGCTGAACGATCAGTATCGCCGGCTCAGAGAGTCAATCCAGGCCAGGTTGATGACAGACCAGGAACGGAAGGCCTGGCAGAAGAAAAAGAAAAAAGAGGACAAGGCTGAAAAGAAAGCCGCGAAGAAGCAGCCAGAATCTGACGCTACCGAAGAGAAAACGGCGCGGGTTTACGTGCTCGATTTCGACGGTGACATTAAAGCCAGCGATACCGATACCCTGCGGCGTTCGGTGTCGGCGGTTCTGAGTGTTGCCAATCCGGAAACGGACGAAGTGGTTATCCGCCTGGAGAGCGGCGGTGGTCTGGTTCATGCCTATGGGCTGGCGGCAGCCCAGCTGGATCGTGTTCGCAGCAAAGGTATCAAGTTGACCGCCTGCGTCGACAAGGTTGCGGCCAGCGGCGGCTATATGATGGCCTGCGTGGCTGATCGCATTATTGCTTCGCCGTTTGCCGTGCTCGGTTCCATCGGGGTGGTGGCGCAACTCCCGAACTTCCACCGGTTCCTGAAAAAGAACGACGTTGACTTTGAGGTGCTCACCGCGGGTGAACACAAGCGAACGCTGACAATCTTTGGTGAGAATACCGATAAGGGACGCCAGAAATTCCTCGAGGACCTGGAGGATACCCATGTCCTGTTCAAGGAGTATGTGAGTGAGCGGCGTCCGGATCTGGATATTCAGGCGGTTGCCAATGGAGATATCTGGTTCGGCAAGCGGGCCCTGGACGTGAAGCTGATCGATGAGATCAAAACGTCTGACGAATACCTGATTGAGGCTTGTGAGCGGGGAGACGTGATCTCAGTGTCTTTCCAGCGCAAACGTACACTGCCGGAAAAGCTCGGTTTGGCTACCAGCGCGGCGCTCGAACATACCGTCTGGAAAGTGTTGAGTGCGTTTCGGAATCAAAAAATGCAGTAAACCAGAACTGAACACCAGCGCATGAAGACTCATGCGCTGGTGATTGGTCTCAGGAGGCCCGGCGGCGGAACAGGGGCTGGTCCGTGTCGGTCGCAGCCTGGTAGGTCTGGGTGAAGAAGCTCAGGCACTTCGGTGCCTTCGCAATATCCTTGTCAGCGCGCAGTACGTAGCTGTCAAAGCCACAGCGCTTCATGAACTGAAGCTGGTCAAGCAACACATCGCCAATGGCTCGCAGCTCGCCGCGGTACCCGAACCGTTCACGCAGCAAACGGCCAATGCTGTAACCACGGCCATCGACAAAGCGCGGGAAATTCACCGCGATCAGTGGCAATTCATTCACTTTCTCGCCAAGCAATTCCGGCTCATCGTGGCTGTCAAACCAGACACCCACTGAGGGCTTTGCGGCAAAGTGCTCATGGCCGGCCAGCCACAGATCTGCCGGAATCAAGACCGGCTTATCTTCAGGAATATCCATGGATTCACCCGCCGCAGGGCGGGGCACCACAACCCAGTCGTCATTACGAATCGTGCCGTCAGCGGCAATTACATCAGGCATATACCCGCTCCTTGAAAGGATCCAGACCGACCCGGCGATAGGTGTCCAGGAAGGTTTCCTCTTCCGTCCGGTTTTCTACGTAAACATTGATCAGCTTGGCGATGACCTCTGGCATTTCCTCACGAGCGAAGGACGGCCCCAGAATCTTGCCGATGGTGGCGTCGTGGTGTGACGATCCACCCAGGCTGATCTGATAGAACTCTTCGCCTTTTTTGTCGACGCCCAGAACACCAATATTGCCCACGTGGTGGTGGCCACAGGCGTTCATGCAGCCTGAAATGTTCAGGTCGATGGGGCCGAGGTCGTACAGGAAGTCCAGGTCATCAAAACGACGCTGGATTGCTTCCGCCACAGGAATCGACTTGGCGTTGGCCAGGGCGCAGAAATCGCCGCCGGGGCAGCAGATAACGTCGTTCAGTGTGTTCAGATTCGCCGTTGCGAAGCCCAAAGGCACAAGCTTTTGCCAGAGCTCAAACAGTCGATCCTGGCGGACGTCTGCCAGCACCACATTCTGCTCGTGAGTGGCCCGGGCTTCACCGTAGCTGTACTCATCCGCAAGGTCGGCAATCTGCTCCAACTGGAAGTCGGTGACATCCCCCGGGGGCGTGCCGGTCTTCTTGAGCGTCAGGGTTACAATAGCGTAGCCCGGCTTTTTGTGACTGTTGACGTTGTGGGTCAACCACTTGTCAAATTCACGGTTCTCGAAGCGCTGCGTCGCCAGCAGGTCGGTAGCATTGTCCAGTGCATCATACGCCGGCTCGGTAAAGTAGCCCTGGAATTTGCTCACCACCTCCGGTGTCAGCCGGGAAGGTGAGTCTTTGATGTGGGCCCACTCCGCTTCAACTTTTTCGGCAAAGCCCTCGGGGCTCAGCGCCTTGACCAGAATCTTGATGCGCGCCTTGAACTTGTTGTCCCGGCGGCCGTAACGGTTGTAAACCCGGACAATGGCTTCCAGGTAAGTCAGCAGATCCAGTTCCGGCAGGAAATCGCGGATGACCGGGCCAACCATGGGGGTACGACCAAGTCCGCCGCCAACGTGAACCCGGAAGCCAGGTTCTCCCTGGTCATTGCGTACCAGCTGCAAGCCAATGTCATGCACCCGGATAGCTGCGCGATCCGTGTGTTCGGAGGCATTCACGGCAATCTTGAATTTACGTGGTAAAAACGCAAACTCCGGATGGAACGTCGACCACTGGCGAATAATCTCGCAATAGGGGCGTGGATCAGCGATTTCGTCCACCTGGACACCGGAGAACGGGTCCGTGGTGGTGTTCCGGATGCAGTTACCGCTGGTCTGATTTGCGTGCATTTCCACTTCCGCCAGCTCAGCCAGAATATCGGGCACGTCTTCCAGGTTCGGCCAGTTCAGCTGGATGTTGGTGCGGGTGGTGAAATGAGCGTAGCCTTTATCATAGTCCCGGGTTACTCGTGCCAAGCGGCGGAGCTGCTCGGAGCGAAGCATGCCGTAAGGGATACAGATACGGAGCATGGGTGCGAGACGCTGAACATAAAGCCCGTTCTGCAGTCGAAGTGGAAGGAATTCCTCTTCAGACAGCTCACCAACAAGGGCGCGCTCGGTCTGGTCACGGAATTGGGCAACACGCTCTGCGGCTATCTGCCGGTCGTGCTCATCATAAACGTACATAGTGGAACGTCCTGCCTGCTACATCAGAAGAGCTAAAATTTACGGCCGGGTTTCATGGACCGGGCCTTATTCCTGCGAGGCAGGATACCATCGTGTTTTTATTCTCAAAATGATTATTTCAACATAACATTATCGATTCAGGTGATAAGTGATCGCCGCCGTAACTGGACGAATGTCAATTTGCTGCTTTACTTGATCGGGAAAGCCAGAAAAACAACAACTTCGGGTAGGAAGGAGGAAGTGCCATGAAAAAATCCGTGCAATCAGACAGCCAGGCCGATGCAGTGGCGGCGGTATTGCTCGTGCTGCTGGCAGTTGCTTTTGCGGTGGTCTGGGTATCCGGGCAGTAGGCTACTGCCCGGCCAATACCAGTTTGACCACGATGATCAGCCCGCCCACAAACGCGAGGGTAAAGAGAACGCCTGCAATGATATAGGGCAGCGGGCTGTGGTGTGAAAAGTCTTCCTGGCGGCGCTTGTCAGACTGCACACCGAAAGCGCCGGCAAGGATGCTTTGCATGATCTTCAGAACCCCCGGGCTGCGGGGGCGTTCATTGTTATTGTTGTTTTCGGTCACGTCATTCATGGAATACGCCTCAGGTTATTCCGCCGGATCGTACGCCAGGCTTGGCATCAACCAGCGTTCAGCCTCAGCCTTGGTCAGGCCTTTGCGTTCAGCATAGTCCTCAACCTGATCAACGCCAATTTTGCCAACGGCAAAGTATTTGGCTTCCGGGTGGGCGAAGTACCAACCGGAGACCGCTGCGGTTGGATACATGGCGAAATGCTCCGTTAGCTGGAGGCTGGTGTTGGCGGTGGCATCCAGCAGTTTGAACAGAGTGGCCTTTTCGGTATGGTCCGGGCAGGCAGGGTAGCCGGGGGCCGGGCGGATACCACGGTAGCGCTCCTTGATCAGGTCCTCGTTGGCCATCTGTTCATCGGTGGCATAACCCCAGAATTCCTTGCGCACCCGTTCGTGCAAGCGTTCGGCAAAGGCTTCGGCCAAGCGGTCTGCCAGGGCCTGCACCATAATAGCGCTGTAGTCGTCGTGGGCGTTTTTGAACTCTGCGGTCAGTTCGTCCACGCCGATGCCTGTGGTCACCGCAAAGCCTCCGACATAATCGCCCAGGTGCAGACTCTCCGGCGCCACGAAATCTGACAGCGCCATCATTGGCTTGCCCGGAGCTTTCTCATCCTGCTGACGCAGGTGGTGCAGGGTAGTGAGCTCTTCGGTCCGGGATTCATCGGTGTACACGACAATGTCATCACCCCGACGATTGGCGGGCCAGAACCCAACAACGCCTCTTGCCGAGATCCGCTGACCCCCGATCATCTGTTTCAGTAGTTTCTGGGCATCGTCAAACAGGGTACGTGCGGCTTCGCCTCTTTTCGGGTCGTCGAAAATGGCCGGGTATTTGCCGGCAATGTCCCAGGAAATAAAGAACGGTGTCCAGTCGATGTAGTCCACCAGTTCCTTCAGATCATAGTCCTCGAAGACCCGGACACCGGTAAATGCGGGCTTGGGCGGCTGGTAGTTCTCGAAATCGATTTCCGGTGCACGGGCACGGGCTTCTTTCAGCGACACCAGCTTGGTGCGGTCACCACGGTTTTTGCGGCGTTCACGAATTTCGTCATATTCGGTGCGAGCTGCTTCAACGAAAGCGGGCTTCGCGGTCTTGCTCAACAGCTGGGACGCTACGTTCACGCAGCGGGATGCATCAGAAACGTAAAGGGCGATGTCGTTCTTGTACTGGGGCTCGATTTTGACCGCTGTGTGGGCTTTCGAGGTGGTGGCACCACCAATCATCAGCGGGATATTGAAGTCCAGTCGCTGCATTTCACGCGCTACGTGCACCATCTCATCCAGTGACGGTGTGATCAGGCCGCTCAGGCCAATCATGTCGACATTTTCTTTTCGGGCTGTTTCCAGAATCTTTTCACAGGGCACCATCACGCCAAGGTCGATTACCTCGTAGTTGTTGCACTGCAGGACAACGCCAACAATGTTCTTGCCAATGTCGTGTACGTCGCCCTTGACCGTGGCCATCAGTATCTT
>ENA-ORCU01000136-ORCU01000136.1-marine-metagenome-genome-assembly--contig:-NODE-136-length-48857-cov-15.851394_pt1 | contig 48857 bp, 42 predicted proteins | sample MGYA00248631_ERZ508512 | MGnify/ENA primary metagenome ERZ508512 (study PRJEB26183, sample SAMN06268844) | marine metagenome | isolation source: Tt an P1 anaerobic enrichment on pine from sediment taken...
GGGTAGCTGCGGATGGCGTCCGGTAGCTCCCGGGAGATAGGCGGCAGGGCTTCGGCGGGCAATCCTTGCGCCTGCAGAGTCACTTTCCGGCTGAGATTGCTGCCGACGGCAAGCTCCTGGGTAGACGGCAGGCCCTCGTCGCTCAGGGTCAGACTTCGTGCAGGTAACCAGGGCTGATTGTCCGGATACCCGGCAGGTACGGGTTTGACCGGAACGTCATAGAGTTGCTGCCGGTCACGCAGGAAGCGCAGCTGGCCCGAGGCATCCCTGGCCTGGCCCTCAAACCGGATGGGCTCCAGGGTGAGAGTGCCCGGTGTTTGGGGAAAGATGGCGTAACGCCGCTCAACCACCCGATACCGGATTCCGTCGCGATAGCGGGTAAACTCACGCTGTTTGCCCAGTGACTCGATGATGGCGTCCGGGTGCTCAGGCTCCGACAGCTCTCCCCGGATCAGGTTGCCGGAGAAGAACAACTGTATGGTCAGTACCAGCTGTTCCTGAACGTACACTTCCGCCTTGTCTGCGGACAGCTCGATAAAGCTGTCACGGGTGGCCGCCGGTTGATCCGGCGGTGTGCCGGAAATAACCTCGATGTCGACCGGGTCGGAAACGGAATCCTTGAACGTCAGTTCGGGGATTGTCAGTGTGCCGGTGCTGGTCGGGGCGAGCTGATAGGTCCAGGTTATTTCGCCCACCATTTCGTTGTTGACGGTTTGCACGCTGTAGCGCTGGTTGCGGGCCAGAATTTCGAAATCCGGCTCCACCTTTTCGATATCTGGCGAAGGCAACTGTGACAGATCGAAGCTGAACAGATTGCTCAGATTAATGTCGATTTTCATGGAGCCCTTGACGGTCAGGGTCAGTACCTCACCTTCGTAGAGCTGGGTTCGATCCGGTTCCACCACCAGTCTGTCGGCAGCGTGACTGGCGGCTGACAGGAACAAAAAAAGAAGTGTCGCGGCAAGGGAGATAACGCGCGTTACCATGGTGTGTCGCCCTCATCGGGTGTTGTCTGTCGTTGTTGGTACTGTTGCAGGAACTTGCGTTGCAGTAACCCGCCGGGGTTATCCGGTATGCGCCGCAGCCACTGCTCCTGGCCCTGGCTCAGGGGTTGTTCTGATATTTCGGCGGGCGCACTGGCACCACTCTGCCCCTCTCCGGAAGGCCCGTCCGGGCCTGCCTGGGCATTCCGCTGCTCCTGTGTGCCATCTTCCGGTTGTGGCTCTCCGGCGGCATCCTGTGAATTCTCGCCGTTTTCGGAGGGCTGCTGTTGCTCGCCAGGCCGGGGATCCTGATTCTCGCCATTGTTGTTTGCAGAATCCTGCCCGGCGCTGTCCTGGCTGTCATTGCCCTGGCCCTGGCCTCTGGAGCCATTCTGCTGTCCGGGATTCTGATCGTTGTTTTCCCGGTTGTTGTCGCCTTCTCCCTCGCCCTGAGACTTCTGTTGCTGGTTCAGGAGTTGCTCTACCAGTTGCCGGTTGAAGCGCGCATCTTCGAAATCCGGCTGCTGTTCCAGTGCCTGTTGATAGGCGTCAATGGCCTGTTCCAGTTGGCCGGCCCGGGCCAGGGCGTTGCCCCGGTTGTAGTCGCCGGCGGCCCCCGGTTGATTGGCAAAGGCTTCCGCGGCGTCATTGTACTGGCCATCGCGATAGAGTGCTGAACCGCGCCAGCCCGGCTGTTCAAGAACGGTGGCGGCCCTGGCCGGATCCTGCTGGATAAGATCCGGCCCACGCTGGTCTTCTCGCAGCCACAGGCTGCCCCAGTCCAGAGCCTGAACCGGGCGCGGAGCGCCTGCCAGCGGAATCAGCGCGACGGCCAGAATGGCAAAGGCTCCCCGACGCCAGCCCAGAATGAGTAACGGCAGCACCAGCCAGAGCAGCCAGTAACCGTCGTCCTGCCAGCGATTAACGGTCCTGCCGTCCTGTTCGTTCTGCCATTCATCGGTTTGTGATGGCTCCAGCGCCAGGGCGCGAATATCCCGGTCATCCAGCGTCAGTTCGTGGCTGGTTCCGCCGTTGATGCTGGCCAGTTGGGCCAGGGAGTCTGGTTCGGCCTGGCTGATGACAATCCTGCCGTTGTCCCGAATGAATCCGCGCTTTGCCAGGGGAATGGGACCGCCTTCGCTGGTGCCCACCACCAAGGTGTTCAGGGGATAGGGAGTATCTGTCAGTTGCTGACGGATTGCACTGTATTGCTGTTCCGGTACCGCCTCGGAGATCAGCAGTATGCGACCCTGGCCCGGTGCGCCCTGGTCCAGCAGGTCGACCGCCTGACGCACGGCCAGATCGGCGCGGTTGCCCTGGGCAGGCATGATGGTGGGGTCCAGCACGCTGAGCATGGCCTCAATGGTGCGGGTGTCGCCGGTAAGTGGCGTTACCGTGTGGGCGTCGCCGGAGTAAACCACCAGCGCCGTCAAACCGCCTTTTCGCTGCGTGAGGATGTCGCGGACCTTGCGCTTGGCCAGCGTCAGCCTGTCTGGTTCTACGTCGGTGGCCAGCATCGAAAGCGACAGATCCAGAAGAATGACCAGGCTGTCCTGGGTTTGTTTCAGGGGGGTGGGTGCCTGTCGCCAGCTTGGCCCGGCGAGGGCAATCGCGAGCAGAACCAGCGCCAGACTCAGAGGCAGCAGTGGCGAGCGGGTGGTGCCAGTGGTCTCGTTGGTCCGGGAACGAATCAAGGGCTGTAACAGGTGAGCGGGGATGTATCGGGCCCATCCGGTCTCACCCTGGCGAAGTTGATGTCGGGCCATAAACAGGACCGGAACCGCCAGCAACAGAATTAACCACAAGGGGCGCAGAAAATGGAAGTCAGCCATGGCCAGCCTCCGTAGCGGTGTTTTGCTGATATCGGTTGGATGCCAGTCGCAGGGCAGTCAATAGCAGCCAAAGCCCGGCGGCGATGCCGGCCGGCCAGGCGTAGAGTTCTGTCACCGGCCGGTAGAACTGGCCATCCTGTTCTATCGGTTCGAGCTGATTGATGCTGTCGTAGATCATTTCCAGCTCTGGCAGGCTTCGGGCCCGGAAATACCGGCCACCGGTCTGTTCTGCCATGCGTGTGAGCAGTTCCTCATCAAGATCCCTTGAGGGGTTGACCCGCCTTGAACCCAGCAGCCCGCGCTGGATCATGGTATCGGCGCCGATGCCGATGGTGTAAAGCCGCACGCCGGCTGCCTGGGCAATTTCCGTGGCCTTGTCCGGGCTGACCTGGCCAGCGGTATTTGCCCCGTCTGTCAGCAGGATCACCACGCGTTGTTCCTGTGGGCGTTCGCGCAGACGTTTCACCGATAATCCGATGGCGTCCCCGATGGCGGTGGCCCGGCCAGCCATGCCCAGGCCTGCCTCGAACAGCAGGGTCCGTACCGTTTCCCGGTCGAAGGTCAGTGGCGCCTGAACGTAAGGTTCGGTGCCGAACAGAATGAGCCCCAGCCGGTCGCCCTCACGCTGGTCTATGAAATCATCCAGCACCCGTTTCACCGCCTGCAAGCGGTTGATGCTGCGGCCCTGAAGCACCATGTCCTGTTCGTCCATGCTGGGAGAAATGTCGACCACTAACATCAGATCGCGGCCGGTTACGGGCATCTGGATTTCTTCGCCAACATGCTGAGGGCGGGCCAGGGCGACCACCAGGCATAGCCAGGCCAGCAATAGCAGAAGCTGGCGCCAGAGCGGCGTTGATCTTCCCCGGGAGCTCACGCCCGGCATTCCGGACAACCAGTGCCCGACCGGAATGACCGGAGCATCCACCGGTTCGCTCTGCCGCTTGCGGTTACCAAGTAGCAGCGGCAGCAATGCCAGTAACAGCACCCACGGGTAAGCCAGACTGATCATGACTGTGCCTCCAACCAGGTTCTGGCGAACGCCAGCGCCTGTTCAGTCTGTGCGCCGGGACGTGGTTGCCAGGTGCTTGTGACCATAGCCTCAACGACGGGACGGGCGGCGATGCGGTCTTTCGGCGCGGTTTCCAGGAGGAAGTCGATCCACTGCTGCCCGGTCATGGCCTCTGGATGCTTTTCCGGATGACTCTGCCGTGCCGCTCGTTTGAGCAGGGCATTGAGCGCCGCGAACCATTCCGGCGCAGGCCGGGCCTTGGTTTCAAGCTGTTGCAGTTCGGACCAGGCTCTGCGTTTCCAGCGAAGCTTTCGGCGCTCACGGCGCCACAGCCACGCAAATACCAACACAGCGGCAATCGTCAGTATCGCCAGCAGCCACCAGCCAGGGGCCGGGGGCCACCAACCACCGGTAGCTGGTAACTGGATATCACGAAGTTGTGCCAGGGGATCCTGAGGGTTCATCCGATGCGACCTCCCGGGCCCAGCAGCAGGCGCAGGGCCTTAGCCGGATCCTCTCCGGTCGACAGCGTGGCAGAAGCCACGCCGGATGCCCGAAAACAGTCGGCCAGACGTTGCTCATGGGCGTCGATTTTGCCTTGCCAGGCCTGCTGGAAGCGAGGATTAGAGGCATCGAACCAGATCGGGCCGTCCGGGCCGGCAACGGCAAACCGGCCGGAAGAAGGCAGTGCCTTTTCCAGCGGGTCCTGAATGCGGATGGCACTGACCGAGTTGTGCCGGCTCATGGCGCCCAGCAGGGTAGTGGTCTGCTCGGTGATATTCATGAAGTCACTGATGATAAAAACGCGGGAACCGGTGTGTGTGACCCGGCGGGCTTCTGCCAGCGCTGTGTCCAGCCCATGGCTGGAGTCCGTTGCAGGGGGCGGTGGTGTTTTGCCCTGGTGCTGGTGGTTGGCCAGGTGATCCAGAAGGCGCAAGACGGACTTACGGCGCCGGGCGGGCCGGAGTACGGCCAGGTCCCGGTCATTGAATACCAGGCCCCCCACCTGGTCACCTGCCCAGAGTGCCAGCCAGGCCAGCAGAGCCGCAACCTGGGCACCCCGAACCTGTTTGTAGGCGCCGGCACTGGCAAAGAACAGGGTCGGCCCGAGATCGACAATCAACAGTACCGGTCGCTCCCGCTCTTCCTCGTACAGCTTGGTGTGTGGTGCCTGGCGCCGGGCCGTTACCCGCCAGTCTATACTGCGAATGTCATCACCGGGTTGGTACTGGCGCACTTCGGAAAACGTCATTCCGCGCCCTTTCTGCCGTGACTGCCGTAGCCCGGCCTGGCGTGACCGGACCGGTTTTACCGATGGCAGCTTCAGAGCTCGTGCATCTGCCTGCAGGCGCACCAGCTCTGGCAGGGTAATGAGAGTGGCTGGGCTGGAATCTGCCATGACGCTGTGATGGTCTCCTGTCAGCAACACCTCAGGCGGCAACCGGAACCCGGTCGATCAGCCTCTGCAACACGGAATCGGCGGTCATGCCTTCGGCCTCGGCTTCAAAGGTCAACAGAATCCGGTGGCGCAGCACATCGTAAGCCATGGTCTGAACGTCGTCCGGTGTCACGTAATCCCGTCCATCGAGCCAGGCCAGTGCCCGGGCACATCGGTCCAGTGCGATAGTGCCGCGGGGGCTGGCGCCGAAGGCGGTCCATCGAGCGAGTTCAGGGTCCAGGGTTGCGGCATCGCGGGTGGCGAGAATCAACGCCAGCAGGTACTGCTCCACAGGTTCCGCCATGTAGATATCCGAAACCGCCTGCCGGGCGGCCATCACTTGTTCCTGGGTTAGACGAATGTCTACGTTCGGGATTCCCTGACGGTAGTCACTGCGCGCAAGGTGCAGAATCTCACGCTCGGCATCGGCAGAGGGATAGTCAATCACCACATGCATGAGGAAGCGATCAAGCTGGGCTTCCGGCAGCGGGTAGGTGCCTTCCTGTTCAATCGGGTTCTGGGTCGCCATCACCATGAACAGTTTGGGCAGGGGAAAGGTTCTCATGCCAACACTGATCTGGCGTTCGCCCATGGCCTCGAGCAGGGCCGACTGGACTTTCGCCGGTGCCCGGTTGATTTCATCGGCCAGCACCAGGTTGTGGAAAATGGGACCGCGCTGGAATTCAAAGGTGCCGGTCTCCGCGCGGTAGATTTCGCTGCCGGTGACATCGGAAGGCAGCAGATCCGGAGTGAACTGGATCCGGTGGAAGTCACCCTCCAGATGGTCGGCCAGTGCTTTCACCGCGGTGGTTTTGGCCAGCCCCGGCGCGCCCTCAACCAGAAGATGGCCATCGGCCAGAAGGGCAATCAGTAGCCGGTCGACCAGTTTGTCCTGGCCAATAATACGCTTGGCCAGCTGTGCTCTGAGATCACCGAACGTTTGCTGTAACGACATGAAAATAACTGCTCTTGATGTATGAATGCCTGCGTAAGTGATTGCCGCAGTTTTGGCGTCTGGCCGGCAAAAATCAAGGGTTTGACTATGCTTATGTGACGATACCCTGATTACGTTTCTTTCACACAAACCAGAGGTCGGATATGAATGCGCTGACAATCGCCAGCAAGGATCAGTTTTTCGAACAGTTGGCCGATGCGTTCTCAGAAAAGATTGCAAAAACCGAGGCAAAGAAGATCGCGGATTTTGCCAGACAGCATTATGCTCATATTCCTCTGGAGGAGCTGGTCAGTCGCCGCTTCTCGGATACCTACGGTGCCGTCCTGGCGGCGTGGCAATTCCTGCAAAAACGCAGTGCCGATGAAACCCCGGTTTCGGTGTTCAACCCGGACCTGGAAAGCGACGGCTGGCAGTCCACCCACAGCGTTGTTTTCATTCTCCATCCCAATATTCCGTTCCTGATTGATTCCCTGCGCATGGCCATCAATCAGCGGGAAATCGGCACCCACTCCATTCAGCACTCCATCCTGCGAGTGGAGCGGGATGACAATGGTAAGCTGAAGAAACTGCACACCACCAAAAAGGCATCGAAGGACGCAAGCTACGAAGCGTTCATCGTGCTTGAAATCGACCGCCACAGTGCCCCGGAAGACCTGCGCGACCTGGAGCAGACTCTGCAGAAAGTGCTGCATGAGGTACGCATTGCGGTGGGTGATTTCCCGATTGTGAAAGAGAAGGTCAGCGAGATCGTCAAGGAGCTGGATGCCACCACGGCTGGAATCAGTGAGGAAGGTAAGGAAGAAGCCCGGGCTTTTCTGTCTTGGCTGGTGGATGACCACTTCACATTCCTGGGGTACGACGAATACGACTTTGCCAAGGACAAGCAGGGCATGGTGGTACGCCGGGTGGAGAACTCGGAGCTGGGTATTCTTCGGGTCAACAACGAACGCCCGGATCGGGTTCGGCTGAATGAGCTGCCACAGCGTACCCGCCATGAAATGACCCGTTCCGATGACATCTTCATCTTCGCCAAATCGGCGCAGCGGTCTCGCGTGCACCGGCCGGCCTATCCGGATTACATTGCGGTCAAGAAATTCAACAGCAAGGGCGAAGTGGTGGGTGAGCGCCGCTTCCTCGGTCTATACACCGCTCGAGTCTACAACGAGCGTCCCGATGAGATTCCGCTGTTACGGCGCAAGTTCCAGAGCGTGATGAAGCGATCCGGCTTCCTGACCGACGATTACGCTGGCAAGGAGCTGGAGCAGATCCTGACGCTGTATCCGCGGGACGAGCTGTTCCAGATTGAAACCGACGAACTGCTGCGTGTTGCCAAGAACATTCTGTACATCCAGGAACGTCGCCGGATTGAGCTGTTCATGCGGGAGGATGTTTACGGCCAGTTTGTAACCTGTCTGGCCTTCTTCCCCAGGGACATCTACAACACGGAGCTGCGCCTGAAGGTGGAACAGGTGCTGCTGGATCGCCTGGAGGCCGAGGACATTGAGTTTGTTACTCATTTTTCCGAGTCGGTGCTTGCCCGGGTACAGTTCACCATCCGGGTGCCACAGGTGGAAAACCGCCAGTTGCCGCTGGCGGAGATCCGCGACAAGGTTATTGAGCTCGCCCAATCCTGGCGAGACGGCCTCTACGAGGCATTAAGCGAAGCCTATGGCGAAGAGCAGGGCAATGAGCTGTATCGCGTCTGGGCAGGCGGTTTCCCGGCCAGCTACACTGACATGTTTTCACCCCGCCGGGCGGCCATCGACCTGGAGCACATCACTGCCTCTGCCCGCGACGATGATCTGGCCATGAGCTTCTATCGGGCCCTGGAAGAAGACGAGAACACGCTGCATTTCAAACTGTTTTATCCGGACGAGCCGCTGCCACTGTCGGATGTGATGCCGATTTTCGACAATCTCGGTTTCCGGGTGATTGGCGAGCATCCGTTCGAGGTGATTGATCGAACGGGTAAAACGGTTTGGATTCATGACTTTACCCTGCAATCCCACACCGGCAACATGGTGGATATTCACCGTATTCGCCCGATTTTCGAAGAGTTGTTCCGCCGGGTCTGGCACGGTGAAGCCGAAAACGACGCCTTTAACCGCCTGTTGTTGTCCTCCTACATGAGCTGGCGTGAGATCGCGTTGCTGCGTACTTACGCCCGCTACATGCGCCAGATCCGGTTCTCCAACAGTCAGACGTTCATTTCCAACACGTTGGTCAACCACGTCAACCTGACACGGATCCTGCTGGAGTACTTTGAGGTCCGATTCAACCCTGAGCGTTTCAAGAGTAAGGGTAAAAGCGAGGCGGCCCAGCAGAAACTGGAAATCGAATTCAACGCCGGCCTGGATGAAGTGGAAAACCTCAGTGAGGATCGCGTGCTACGGCTGTATCTGGAGCTGATGCAGGCGACGTTGCGCACCAACTACTACCAGCCGGATGGCGAGGGCCAGCCCAAGCCCTACATCAGTGTGAAATTTGACCCGTCGCAGATTCCGGACATGCCGCTGCCATTACCCATGTTCGAGATCTTTGTGTATTCCCCTCGTGTGGAGGGGGTTCACCTGCGTGGTGGCAAAGTGGCCCGTGGTGGTTTGCGCTGGTCGGATCGCTTCGAGGACTACCGCACAGAAATCCTGGGCCTGGTAAAAGCGCAGCAAGTGAAAAACGCCGTCATTGTCCCGGTGGGCGCGAAGGGTGGCTTCGTGGCCAAGCGTCTGCCCGATCCGTCTGACCGGGAGGCATTCCAGGCAGAGGGTATTGCGGCCTACAAAACATTCATCCGGGGCTTGCTGGATATCACAGATAACCTGGTGGATTCTGGCATCCAGCCGCCGGAGCGGGTAATCCGCCATGACGAAGACGATCACTATCTCGTGGTGGCGGCTGACAAAGGCACCGCCACCTTCTCCGATATCGCTAATGGCCTGGCCGCGGAATATGGCTTCTGGATGGGAGATGCCTTCGCCTCCGGTGGCAGTAACGGTTATGACCACAAGAAAATGGGCATTACTGCCCGGGGCGCCTGGGTCTCCGTGGAACGGCATTTCCGTGAGATGGGCATCAACCCGGCCGTGGATGAATTTACCGCCATCGGCATCGGTGACATGGGGGGCGATGTGTTTGGTAATGGCCTGCTGTGCTCGGAAAAAACCTTGCTGGTGGCCGCCTTCAACCACATCCACATCTTCATTGACCCGACCCCGGACGCCGAACGCAGCTACAAGGAGCGTAAGCGCCTGTTTGAACTGCCGCGTTCCGCCTGGACCGATTACGACAGCAAGTTGATTTCAAAGGGCGGCGGCGTATTCAGCCGCAATGCCAAGTCCATTCCGGTCAGCCCGGAAATGAAAAAGCTGCTGGGCATCAAGGCGGACCGCGTTCCGCCCAATATGCTTATCAGTCACATACTCAAGGCCGAAGTGGACCTGCTCTGGATTGGTGGTATTGGCACTTACGTGAAGGGCAGCGGTGAAAGCCACTCCGACGTGGGCGACAAGGCCAATGATGGCCTGCGGATCAATGGTGCCGAGCTGCGCTGCAAGGTTGTAGGTGAGGGCGGAAACCTCGGCTTCACCCAGATGGGGCGGATTGAATACGCCCTGAAGGGTGGTCGCCTGAATACTGACTTCATCGACAACTCGGGCGGCGTGGACTGCTCTGACCATGAAGTGAACATGAAGATCCTGCTCAACCGGGCGGTGGCCATGGGCGATCTGACTGGCAAGCAGCGCAACATCATGCTGGAGGAAATGACTGATGATGTTGCCTCGCTGGTGCTGAAGAACAACTACCGTCAGACCCAGGCCATCAGTATCGCCAGCGAGGATGCCGCCACCCGGCTGGAGGAGTATCGTCGGCTGATGAATACCTTCGAGAGCGAAGGCAAGCTCAACCGGGCACTGGAGTTCCTGCCGGATGACGAAACCCTGTCAGAGCGCAAGCTGGCTAAGAAAGGGCTGACGCGGCCGGAACTGTCGGTGCTGATTTCCTACGTCAAAGGGGATCTGAAGCAGGTGCTGATCGACAGTAATCTGCCGGACAATCCTCTGCTGGCGGGTGAGATGTACAAGGTCTTCCCGCGGGATCTGACCAAGCGTTTCTCGAAAGAGCTGGGTGAACACCAGCTGCGACGGGAGATCATCGCAACCCAGATCGCCAACGACATGGTTAACCACATGGGCATTACCTTTGTGGAGCGCCTGAACCAGTCTACCGGGGCCGACGCAGCATCCATTGCCCTGGCCTGGATTATTGCCCGGGATGTGTTCCGCATCGACAGCTGGTGGGACAAGATTGAAGCGCTGGATTTCCACGTTTCCGCGGATCTGCAGATGGAGCTGATGCAGGATCTGATGCGTCTGATGCGTCGGGCTGTGCGCTGGTTGCTTCGTAATCGCCGGGCAGAACTCAATATCCAGAGTCACATGGAGCGGTTTGCCGACAGCGTCTGGGCCATTACCTCGGGTCTGCCGGAATACCTTGGCGACCAGGCTCGTGCCAATTGGGAAAAACGCAATGATCAGCTGATGGCTGCGGGTTTGCCGAAGGAACTGGCGTCGGTGCTGGCAGGAACCGGCTATCTGTATTCCTCTCTTGGTATTATCGAGGCACAGGAAGCCACAGGCATGCCGCTGAAAACGGTGGCCAACCTGTACTACGATCTGGGTGACCGTCTCGACCTGACCTGGTTCGCTAATGCCATCGCAGCGTTGACGCCAAGTTCCCATTGGCAGGCCCTGGCGCGGGAAAGCTTCCGGGAGGATCTGGACTGGCAGCAACGGGCTCTGACCACCGGTGTGCTGAAAACCGCTGAAAGCCCGGAGAAAGTCACCGATAGTGTGAACGCCTGGGAGCAGCGCAACCAGCACATGATTGATCGCTGGAACGCGATGCTGGCGGAACTCAAAGGTGTAAGGGAACCGGAATACGCCATGTTCTCGGTCGCACTGCGGGAGCTGCTGGACCTGGCGCAAAGCACCATGCACCAGAGCCCGGAAGACGTAACGACCAACTGACTATTGCGTTATGTCGTTGATTCCCGTTCAATCCCGCAGCGGGAATCAATGGCAGGAGCAACAAGATAATGGCACCACTGAAACATCTACTGGACAAGAACCGGGCCTGGGCCAATGGCATCAAGTCGGTGGACCCGAAGTTCTTTGACCGGCTCTCGAACCAGCAGGCACCGGAGTACCTGTGGATCGGCTGTGCCGACAGTCGGGTACCTGCGAACCAGATTGTGGACTTGCTCCCCGGTGAACTTTTCGTGCACAGAAACGTGGCCAACGTGGTTGTACATACAGATTTCAACTGCCTGTCGGTGCTCCAGTTCGCCATCGAAGTGTTGAAGGTCAAACACGTATTGGTGGTGGGGCATTACGGTTGTGGTGGCGTGCGCGCGGCATTGCTGAACGAAGGTTTTGGCCTGATTTCAAATTGGCTCCGCCATGTTCAGGACGTGCGTGACCGTCACCAGTCCGTACTGGACGCCATTCCCAATGTGCAGGACCGGGTAGACCGCCTGTGTGAGCTGAACGTGGTAGAGCAGGTAGGGCATGTGTGCCAGAACAACATCGTTCAGGAAGCCTGGCGTCGCGGCCAGCCATTGACTGTGCACGGTTTCGTTTACGACGTGGCCGACGGTCTGTTGAGGGATATGGGGCTCTCGATCGCCAGTGAGGCAGACCGGGAAACGATTCGTCAGTCCAGTCTGGATGAGCTGATCGAACGACCGGTTCGCTCCGGGCGCCAAAAAATATAATGCGAAGAATGTCAAAAACTGTCAAAAAATCGTGATGCCCGTCACTTCCTGACCCGTGGCGTCATCACAGTAGTGACCTTCTGCGTCTGTTACAGTAGCAACTGTAAGCAGTAAGGGAGGTAAACCATGAAAGAACTGATGCAGAAAGCCCTGCAGGCACTGGGAACCCGCAGAAACGAAAGTTCTGCCATGGATAGCGCAAGGGCTGAGGCCAAGCGCACCGAAGCGCGCACCCCGGAAGATTGGGGAATGTCACCTGAAGACGCCCTGCGTGTGGGTACGGTTGCACGTTACAAATAATATCTGGCTCTTCCCGGGCGGCCCCAGAGGCCGACCCCGATAGCGACAGCCCCGACTGATGCCACAGGGCAGACTCGGGGCTTTTTTCCGGTTAGCATACGCGGCTCATGATTCTGGCAATGGTCCGCTACCCATGTCTGCACTGCCCAATACCCACGAAGTTCTGCTCCGCAATGCGCATCTGTTGAATGGACGCCCAGCGCTGTTAGGCGTCTCGGATGCATCGCTTTTGCCCCGATGCCCGGTTCCCGGTATCGCGATGACCGAGCACGCCGGTCTTTGGCAAATCCTGTCCCATGACACTGACTGGGCTGGCTGTTTTGGTTACGAGCCTGATCGGCAGCAGCAGGGCTCTTGCGATACCGTGGTGGTATTTTTGCCTAAAGCCCGGGCTGAGTGTGAGCTCCGGCTGGCTTTGGCCCGTTACCTCGGCAAACCAGGTGCGGCACTGGTGGTTATTGGCGAGAAGAAGGAAGGCATTGCTGGTGCCATAAAGCAGTTTTCTGTCGTTGCCGGGGAGGTTGTAAAGGTTGACAGCGCCCGCCATTGCCAGGTCTGGTGCGGCAGAAATACCCAACCCCTGACCAAATTCCGGTTGACTGACTGGCTCAGCTGGACGGAGCTTTCCTGCGCTGGCGTGGCGCTCTCTGTTGCCGGCTTGCCAGGCGTTTTCAGCCTGGGTCGACTGGACGATGGCACCCGGATGTTGTTGGAAACCCTCGCTGAGTCACCCCTGGGTGTCGATCGCGTGCTCGATTTCGCTTGCGGTGCAGGCGTTATCGGATCCTGGTTGCATGGTTTTCATCAGTTGGCGGGGAAGAAGCCGATTCGAGTAGATGGGACCGATGTTCAGGCGCAGGCCGTGTTCTGTGCCCGGGAAAGTTACCGTAAGGCAGGAGTAAACGGTGAGATTTTTGCCGCCGATGGCCTGGCAGCCGTTCAAGGCAAATGGCCGGCCGTGATCAGCAACCCGCCTTTCCACACCGGTGTAAAAACCGATACCTCCATGACCGAGCAGTTCCTGGCCCAGGTGGCCGCGCATCTCGCGCACGGCGGCGAGCTGAGGCTGGTGGCCAACAGTTTTCTGCCGTATGAAGCCCTGATTCGACAACACATCGGCCCGGTTGAGAAACTTGCGCAGGACCGGCGGTTTACCGTTTACCGGGCATTTCGGAAAAAGTCGGGCTGAAAAACAGACAGAAAAAAGCCCCTGGGGTAAGGGGCAAAAGATCTTGTCCGGAAAAATGCGGCCGGCCAGCCGGGTCAGGGCTGGGGCATGACCGGAAAGGGTGTTCGGCGTGAACACCCCTAACTTAGGTTTAATTTCTAGAATAAACAGCCTAAAAGTGTTTATTTTCCCGAAAGCTGCCAACGGAAGCCCAAAATGACAACTGCCAGACTCCAGACACCTGCCGGTGAACTCCGCCTGATCCGGCCTGGCGGAACGGCTGGGCTGCGCGCCTGGGACGCTGCCGACGAGTTGTTGTTGTCGGCTGCGGAGCCTTATCTGGCAGACGGTTTGCGCGTGCTGGTGGTTGACGACCAGTTTGGTGCGCTGACCCTCGGGCTTGCCTGCTATCAGCCGCAGACAGTTGCCGACAGCGCGACGCTCGCCCACTCCCTGTTGACGAACGCTTCGCTCAATCCGGCGTTGCCCGACTGCCCCGCGGTTTTGAACTGGCGTCGGCCACCCTCAGGGCCCTTTGATCTGGTGCTGCTCCGTATTCCCCGTCAGGCCGGTTATCTGGCCTGGTTGTTACGGTGGCTCAACAGCGTGCTGGCGGAAGACGGACGCATACTGGCGGGCGGTATGATCAAGCATCTGCCCGATCGTAGTGTTGATGTGTTCGCCAGTGCGGTGGTTACCGAACAGGTGTTGCCTGCCCGCAAAAAGGCGCGGGTAGTGGTGTGTCGTGGTGGCTCGGCCACATTGCCGGAATGGCAGGAGCAATGGCGCGGCTACCCGGTGGCAGGATTGCCCGGGCCGGTTGAGGCACTGCCCGCAGTGTTTGCCAGAGAAAAGCTGGATATTGGCACGCGGGAGTTGTTACCGCTGATTCCTCAGACGGTTAGTCGAGTGCCCCCGGCCGGGCGGATTCTGGATCTGGCGTGTGGAAATGGCGTGCTCGGGTTGTCTGCGCTTGCCGGCAGACCGGGTGCCGAAGTGCATTTCAGTGACGTATCCAGCCAGGCCATTGCCAGTGTTGAGCATAACCTGAGCAGGTACGAGGGCGGCGATTGCGTACGCTTATGGCATCAGGACGGCATTGCAGATGATTTGCCTGACTACCAGCTTATTCTATTGAACCCACCCTTCCATGAAGGTGGGGTGGTGGGCGATCACATCGCACTGAGACTGTTCAGGGATGCCGCCCGGCATCTGGCGCCGGGCGGTCGCGTATTGATGGTGGGTAATCGCCACCTGGGGTATCACCGTTCCCTGAAACAGTACTTCAGCAGCGTTGAACAGAGAGCTGCAAGCCCGAAATTCGTGGTGTTCGAAGCCCGGAATGGCGCGGTGTGATTCTCAGGCCGTCGCCGGGCGATCGTAGCCGAGGCGCGCGAGGGTATCCACGATGGTCTGGGTTTGACTATCAATCTCGATGTTGACCTTTTGCCCCTTGGTGGCCTTCCCGAACGTGGTGGCACGCAGGGTCTCCGGGATAAGGTGGACGTTGAAGCGGTTACCTTCCACCTCGCCAATGGTCAGGCTGGCGCCATTGATGGCAATGTAGCCCTTGGGGAAGATGTACTTCGCCCAGGTTTCCGGTAGTTCGAACCAGAGGGTGACGTTGTTCTCCGGCCGCAGAATATCGACTATGGTTGCGGTAGTATGGATATGACCGCTGAGCAGATGGCCGCCGATTTCATCGCCAATGCGGGCGGCGCGCTCGAAGTTGATTTCGTCACCGGGTTTCAGGTCACCGAGGGTGGTCAGGCGCAGGGTTTCCTGCATGGCGTCGAAGTACAGCCGTTGGCCTTCCTGGCGGGTAACCGTCAGGCAGGTGCCGTTGATGGCAACCGAGGCACCGATGGTTACGCCCTGAACCCGATCTTCCGGGAAATCGATCAAAAAGTTACTCAGGCCCGGCGCCGCGATCACGTTTTCGACCCGTGCAATGCCCTGAACGATACCGGTAAACATACATAATCTCCTGAAACCCGTTGATTGGCGCAAGCATACCGGTGCCTGTCAGTGTTGCCAAGAAGCCAGCAAGCCGCGTATGCCGGCAAAGCCGACATTCAAGAATTATTCGTAAAGGTCGATACTTGCATAAAGAACCTGAAGAACAGTGACCTCAATGGCGGAAAATACAGCAGTAGACAAGACAGATCCGGCCAACGCATCCGGAGCGGTGCTTCGCCCCGGCCGGGCCGCTGATCCGGTGCCGGCGACACCGGAATCCGCCCTCAATGCGGCGCAAAGAACCGCTGCCCTGCAGGCTGATGATGACCAGGGCCAGAATACTGAATCCGGCAGCGAGCAGCCCGAGGCGCAGGAATCGCAGGATCGGACTGCCGAGACCGGGTCGGAGAACCCGGATGTCGAGCAGGCGCTGGCGGAGTCACGGCAGCGCAAGCTGCGTCTTATGCTACGGCAGTGTGACCGGGTTCTGCTGATGGACTTCAACTTGCTGGCTATGTCGGACTGGCCGGATAACTATCAGATGGCAGCTGCGCGGCGCAGCCGGGACCTCTGGATCTTCAGTGCCCTTTTGGCTGCGACGTTTTTCCTCAGTGGTTTGACCGGTTTTGTGCCGGCCTGGGTAGCCGGTGGCGGTTTTGGCGCTTTCGTGATTATTCTGTTGCTGGGAGTGCCGTTTATCCGTCGGATTTACACGTCCAGCCCCTCCTATATGGATTTGATCATTCGCCGTCAGCGCATGCTTCGGGATGCCCGCAAACATGCGGCCCACCTGGAGGGAAAGGACGGGCTGATATGGCAGTGTGCGCGTATGGCAGAGTACAACCCGACACTGCGTCATACCCGCTTCAGTGAATTGCTCAGACTGTCTGAGCAACGGGTGTTGCCGCGTTATCTTACCCGGCGGGAACATGTTCGGCTGTATCTTATCTATCTGCTGGAAGCCGAGAAAGCCTATGGCAAAGTCCAGCAAGCGTTTTTCGACGGCAATCAGGACGCGATAGACCGGGGTTGGCAGGCAGTGGCGGCGGTTCCTGAAGACCGAGCTTGACATGACAGACCTTCAAACGTATGTTTCAAACAGACGTTTGCTAGAGGCTCTGACAACAAAATGGCGCAGTCTGATACCGTTGACCGCATTCTTGACGCTGCCGAAGAGCTGTTTGCCGAGCGTGGGTTCTCGGAAACATCGCTTCGTATGATTACCAGTAAGGCTAAGGTAAATCTGGCCGCTGTCAATTATCACTTTGGGTCTAAGAATGCCCTGATCCACGCCGTATTCGCCCGGTTCCTGACGCCGTTTTCGGCCACCCTGGATACCGCCTTTGATGAACTCGAAGAGCGTTGTGATGGCCAGCCGCCCACGCTGAACCAAACCCTGTGGGCGCTTACGGAAAGTGCCGTGCGCATGCCTCAGCGTAATGAGAAAGGCATATCCATCTTCATGCGCCTGCTCGGTCTTGCCTATACCCAGTCTCAGGGCCACCTGCGTAAATTTCTCGAACAGGAATACAGTGAGCCATTTGGTCGTTTCATGCGCTTGCTCAAAGAGGCCACGCCTGAGTTGTCCTCGGTTGATCGCTATTGGCGCATCCAGTTCATGCTGGGAGCGACGGCCTTCACCATGTCCAGCAGTGATGCCCTGATTGATATTCTCGAAAACAAGCTGGGCGTTGAAACCACGGTTCAGGAAATTGCCGCACGCCTGGTGCCGTTCCTGGCCGCAGGCATGAAGGCGCCAGACAAAATGCTGGTGCCGCCTACCGCTTCAGGCGTTTCGGTTGCCTGAACTCCCCCGCCTCGGGTAGTCTTCCCTCTGGTTCGCAGCCGGAGGGAAGTCGCTACCAATGCCCGATAACAAGCCCCCCGGGGTTACCCTGTCCATTGATATCGCCAATCAGTTCCTGACACTGGCTACTCAATCGGGTGATATCATTGCCCGCTACCCGGTATCCACTGGCCTGAATGGCCCCGGCCAGGCCGACGGCAGTGGCTGTACCCCTGTTGGCAAGCATTATGTCCGCGCCCGAATCGGGGCAGGGCAGCCATTAAATACGGTGTATCGCGGGCGCCGACCCACTGGCGAGATCTACAGCCAGAGTCTGGCATCAGCGAATCCGGGGCGCGACTGGATTCTGACCCGTATACTCTGGCTTTGTGGCTGTGAATGGGGGCGAAACCGTGGGCCGGGGGTAGACACCTTTCGTCGTTTTATCTATATCCACGGCACGCCGGACAGTGAACCTATGGGGGTTGCCAGATCCCATGGCTGCATCCGGATGCGCAATACCGATATTGTTGAGCTTTTTGACCGGGTTCCAGCGGGGACCCCGGTCAGTATCTATTAACCCGCATAATTCAGAGGGACAGGATGATTGGCGAAGTTTTGGGTGTACTGAATGGCTGGATAGAGCAGTTCGGGTTGCTGTCTGAGGGTTGGCGGGCCGGTGTGCTCGTCTTCCTGCTCGTGCTGGGTACGGCGGCGGTTGCCTACATTGCCAGTCATGTGATTTCTGCGCTGGAGCGCAAATTCGCCAGCACTCATAACCTGTGGGACGATGCTATTCTGCACGCGGTCCGTCGGCCAGTCGTGGCTTTCGTATGGCTCCAGGGGGTGTATTGGGCTGCCGAAGTGGCACACCATTTTTCCGAGGCTGAGGTCTTCAAGGCCAACGGAACGTTGCTTCAGATCGGTTTTGTCTGGGTGGTGGTCTGGTTCTTTATCCGGCTGATCAAACAGTTCGAGAACATCCTCACCTCTCCGATCAAGATGCGCAAGCCGATGGATTACACCACGGTCAATGCCATCAGCAAGCTGTCGCGAGCGGTCGTGATTATTACCGCCGCGCTGACCGCCCTGCAAACCCTGGGCTTCAGTATTTCAGGCGTGCTGGCATTTGGTGGTGTCGGGGGCATCGCGGTTGGTTTTGCCGCGAAAGATCTTCTGGCGAACTTTTTCGGTGGGTTCATTATCCATTTGGACCGTCCGTTCAAGGTGGGGGATTGGGTTCGATCCCCGGATCGGAGCATTGAGGGTACGGTTGAGCATATCGGATGGCGACTGACCACCATTCGCACCTTCGACAAGCGCCCGCTTTATGTCCCCAATGCGGCGTTTACCACTATTGCAGTGGAAAACCCATCACGTATGACCAATCGCCGGATCTACGAGACCATCGGCATTCGCTATGCCGACGTGCATTCCATGAAAACCATCGTGGACGAAATCCGGGAGATGCTGAAGAATCATGAAGAGATTGATGCCAACGAGACCTTGATTGTTAATTTTCTGGCATTCAATTCATCGTCACTGGATATCATGGTGTACACCTTTACCAAAACCACCCAGTGGGTGCGTTTCCATGAGGTGAAGGAAGATGTGTTACTGAAAATCAGTGACATCATCGAAAACCATGGTGCCGAGGTGGCCTTCCCGACGCGCACGCTGCATCTGCCGGATGGGGTGCGGGTAGACGGGCGTGCTTCCTCAAAACGTGAGGACTCAAACGACAAGTCCTCGGACAAGGATGCTGATTCCGGAAAATCCGGAAAAAATATCGATCATGATGGCGGTTACGGTGAAGCCGATTCAGATTCCGGAGACGGGGAATGACAGTAACGAATGACAATGTACCGGTAGGCATTATCGGTGGTACAGGGCTGACCAGCCTGAGCAATATCCAGATCACCGGAGAAGAGACAGTGACAACTGCGTGGGGGGAGCCCTCCTCCACGCTGGTGCGAGGGCAACTGGGTGATCAGCCTGTTATCTTTCTGGCGCGTCATGGTAACCCGCACCGGATTCCGCCCCATCAGGTCAATTACCGGGCCAACATTCAGGCGTTGCATGATGCCGGCGCTCGGGTGCTGGTGGGTGTAAACGCGGTTGGTGGCATACATGCCAATATGGGGCCGGCCCACATCGTGATCCCGGATCAACTGATCGACTACACCTGGGGCCGGGCCAGCACTTTCTTCGAAGGCGAGCTGGAGGAAGTTACACACATTGATTTTACCTGGCCCTACGATCAGGAAGCGCGTCAGGTGTTGATTGATGCTGCTCGCGCGGCGTCGCTGTCATTTTCCGGGTTTGGCGTCTATGGCGCGACGCAGGGGCCCAGGCTGGAGACGGCGGCGGAAATCCGCAGGATGGAGCGGGATGGCTGTGACATCGTTGGTATGACCGGCATGCCCGAGGCAGTGCTGGCGGCAGAGCTGGGCTTGCGGTACGTCAGCCTCGGGCTGGTGGTGAACTGGGCTGCGGGTAAAACCGACCACATCATTACCATGGCCGAGATTGAAGAAGCGATTGCCCAGGGCATGTCCGGCGTTCGGCAGATTCTGGAGCGTTCAATGGCAAGTCTGGGGCAGCTTGCGCTTACCCCTCAATCTTCTTGAAGAAAACCAGGACGCCGACGGTGGGGGAGTCGATGAAGTGGATTTCCTCACTGCGCATCCGCCGCGTTTCACGAATCCAGGTCACCAGTTCTACTGGTGCCGGACGAAGTTGGTAAGCGGTACCGGTGCCTTCTGATGCTGAACCACCGGTTTCGCTATCAAGTGTATTGCCAGAGTCCTGATCGGAAAACTCCGCAACCGCTTCGGTCTGAGGCGGTGTTTCAGGCTCTGCCGGCACAGCCTCGGGATCGTCGCTGACGGCCCAGTGGTTAAGCTGCACATTAACGTGCAGGTAGCGTTGGCGGTCAATGGTGATCTGGCCTTCCACCGCTCGTTGGCCAGACTCGGCCAGCCAGTCACCGATTGCGACACGCAGAGGTTCGCCCTCGTAGTCGGGCGGAAAAGCTTCATACCAGCCGGCACTCGCCAGTACCCGGTAGTTACCGCTTCGCTCGAGCCGGTTGGCCGCCTCGCCCAGGTGCAGTTGGTTGCGGGGTACCAGGTTGAGTTCGGTTACCCGCTCCCCGGATTCCTGCTCCACCCAAAGGGTTTTGCCGGCCTCTTCGACAGGTTCCACCGACTTGTTCGCCATCTGCTCTTCAATGCCGGCCGGGTCCACCAGACGCTGTAAAATCACCAGCTCTGCCCGGTAGTAGTCGTTCGGGACATTGCCTGAAGCGCCCTGGGCCCAAAGGGTAGCCGGTGTGAATGCAACTGAGGCGAACAGCGCGGCACTGGCCAGGGTTTGCCGGGAGCATAAAATGTGAGCTTGCAAGGGCGTTACTCCACCTGAATCCTTTTTTATCACGATGCCTTTGCCGGGGCCTTGCCGGGCGCCAGTTCTTCGAGCATCGCTGCGATGGCGTCGAGTTTACCATCGGTTGAGTCATCATTCAGCCGGAAGCGAAAGCTGTTGGCGCCTTCGAGCCGGTATCGATCCGGAGCGGATTGCACTTTTTTAACCAGTTCGAGAGGGTCGACCGGTGTCGTTGCCCCGAACTCAAGCCGCACCCATTCCTTACCGGCATCCACTTTCACGATGCCCAGAGTCTCTGCCTGCAAACGTAGCTGTGCCTGGCGCATGAGGTTCTTGGCCGGGGCTGGTAATAATCCGAAGCGGTCAATCATCTCAACCTGAAGTTCTTTTAATGCCTCACGATCCTTCACGCTGGCAATGCGCTTGTACAGCATCAGGCGGTTGTGGACATCTGGCAGGTAGTCGTCCGGAATCAGGGCCGGAATGCGCAGGTTCATCTCGGTGCCGTGGCTGAGAGGCAATTCGGCGTTGGGCGTGCGGCCGTCGCGAATCGCTTTTACGGCTTCGTCCAGCAGCTGCATGTAGAGGGTAAAGCCGATGCTTTCGATCTGACCGCTCTGTTCTTCCCCCAGCAGCTCGCCAGCGCCCCGGATTTCCAGGTCGTGGGTGGCCAGCATGAAGCCGGCGCCCAGGTCCTGGGATTCGGAAATCGCATCCAGCCGCTTCCTGGCATCGGCGGAAATGGCCTTTGGCGGTGGTGTCAGCAGATAGGCGTACGCCTGGTGATGAGACCTGCCCACGCGGCCCCGAAGCTGGTGCAGCTGCGCCAGGCCAAATTTGTCTGCCCGTTCAATAATAATGGTGTTGGCGCTGGGTATGTCGATGCCGGTTTCCACAATAGTGGTGCACACCAGTACGTTGAAACGCTTGTGGTAGAAATCCGACATGATCTGTTCCAGCTGGCGCTCGCGCATCTGACCATGCGCCACACCCACCCGCGCCTCGGGAATCAGTTTGCGCAGATCTTCCGCGGTTTTCTCGATGGTGGCGACATCGTTGTGCAGGAAATAGACCTGACCGCCCCGCAGGATTTCCCGCAGAATCGCTTCTTTCACCATGGCGTCGTCGCGCTGGCGCACAAAGGTTTTCACCGACAGTCGGCGGGCTGGTGGGGTGGCGATAATGGAAAGGTCGCGCAGATGGCCCATGGCCATGTTCAGGGTTCTGGGAATCGGTGTGGCGGTGAGGGTCAGCATATCCACCTCGGCTCGCAGGGATTTCAGTTTTTCCTTCTGCTGAACGCCAAACCGGTGTTCTTCGTCGATAATCACCAGCCCCAGATTCTTGAAGTTGATATCGCCTTGCAGCAGCTTATGGGTGCCAATGACGATATCTGCCTTGCCTTCCTCTATGGCAGTGATGGCCTTGCTGGTCTGGCTGCCGCTGCGGAAGCGACTCAGAAGCTCTACAGTTACCGGCGTATCCGAGAACCGGTCACGGAACGACTCGTAATGTTGCTGGGCCAGAAGAGTAGTGGGTACCAGCACGGCCACCTGTTTGCCAGACCAGGTGGCCAGAAAAGCCGCGCGCATGGCGACTTCGGTTTTACCGAAGCCGACATCGCCGCATACCAGCCGGTCCATCGGGCGTTCGCTGGTCATATCCTCGAACACCGATTCGATGGCCACCTGCTGGTCCGGCGTCTCCTCAAACGGGAAGCCGGCGGCAAAGGCCCGATAGGCCTCTTTCGGGTCTTCAAACTGGAAGCCTTTCCGGGCTTCCCGGCGGGCGTAAACATCCAGCAGTTCTGCGGCGGTGTCGCGGATTTTTTCCAGCGCTTTTTGCTTGGCGTTGCTCCAGCGTTCCGTTCCAAGCTTGTGGAGTGGTGCATGTTCCTCATCGGTGCCGGCGTAACGGGAAATCAGGTGCAGGCTGGACACCGGTACATAGAGTTTGGAACCCCCGGCGTATTCCAGGGTCAGGAATTCGTCGGATTGGCCGCCGGCGGTGAGTGTCTCCAGCCCCTTGTAGCGCCCCACGCCATGGTCGATATGCACGACCGGTGCGCCAATTCTCAGTTCAGACAGGTCCCGGTATCCGGCATCGTCGGTTTCGGTTGGTTTCTGGCGCCGGCGACGCTGCAGCACCCGCTCGCCAAACAACGCCGTTTCGGTAATCAGTGCCAGATTCTGGCCGGGCAACACCATGCCCTGTTCCAGTGGGGCAATGGTGATGGCCAGAGTGGTGCTCTCGTTTTCGAGGAATTCCGACCAGCTCTGCACGGTTGACAGCTTGAGCTTGTGATCGGCCAGGTTGTCAATCAGCGCCTCCCGGCGCCCGGACGATTCGGCACAGATCAGGATGCGCCCGTGGAACTCCTGGATGAACCGTTTGAGGCGCCCAGCCGGATCAGCGGCGCGTCCGTCCATGGCGACATCCGGGAGAGATTCGGTACCGCAGTTGCTGGCGCCCGCGCCGTCTTCGGCCTGACTGCTGCAGGTAATGCGGGGGTAGTGTTTGAGTTGCCCGAACACTTCATCCGGCTGCAGAAACAGCTCGGAAGGGGGCAGAATAGGGCGCAGGCGATCGTGACGGCGGTCTTCGTAACGGGCCCGGGTTTCCGCATCAAAGGCATTGACGGCATCATTGAGACCGTTGGCGGTGAATACCAGGGTGCTGCCCGGCAGATAATCAAACAGCGTGGCGGTTTCATCGAAAAACAGTGGAAGATAGTACTCAATGCCAGGCGGTGTGATGCCGTGGGTAACATCCTGGTAAACCGGCGCGTCTTTGTCGGCATTGGGGAAATATTCAAACCAGCGATTGCGAAAGCCTGAGCGGGCTTCCTTGTGCCAGGGAAATTCGTTGGCTGGCAGAAGTTCGATGCGTTCGGTTTTATCGATGGATCTCTGGGTTTCCGGGTCAAAGGTCCGGAGGGTTTCGATTTCGTCATCGAAAAGATCAATGCGGTAGGGCAGGTTAGAGCCCATGGGGTAAATGTCGAGGATGGCCCCCCGTACCGCATACTCGCCGTGTTCATACACGTTGTCAGTATGATGATAACCGGCTGCCTCCAGTTGCATTCGCCAGCTGTCGATATCCAGGGTCTGGCCCACTTCCAGCAGCAGGGTATTGCCCTGCAGATAGCTCGGGGGGGCAAGCCGGTGCATCAGCGTGCGCGCAGGAACTACCAGAATGCCGTGGCGTGTGCCGGGTAACCGGTGCAGGGAGCGAATCCGCCTCGAGGTAATGTCCTGGTGTGGCGAAAACAGATCGTAGGGCAGTGTTTCCCAGTCGGGGAGCGACAAAAGCTCAATGCCATCGGAGGAAACGGTAGCGCCGTCTTCATCCGTGGGCAGCCCCAGGAAAAACCGGATGGATTGCTCCAGCTGGATGGCTTCGCTGGTGCTTTGGGTTATGACCAGCGTGAGACCCTTGTGGGCGCGGGCGCTCTCGCAGATGGCCAAGGCGTCGGCACAGCCATTCAGTTGCCCCCATTTTCTGTGGTCAGCAGCCTTTTCAGGGGCAGCGGGGGCGATAAGCGGGGCGTGGGCCTGGCCTTTGGTCATGGGGCAAGCGTTCTCCTGAATAAATGCATCATTTGCCGGGGCGTCGCTATTCTATCTCCCGGTTGTGACAGTGTCATGGTCGGGGCAGACAAACGGCTATTTGCCGTATCGGCTTTTAAGTTGGATAATGTGCGCCCCAAATTATTTCCAGTGCTATACGAGGTTCCAACCGTGAGTCACGAACAGATCAACCAGCACCTGTCCAACTGGACTGACCGGGAGTCTACCGCAGAAGCGATGATCCCGTTGATCGGCCGCCTGTACCGTAAAAACAACGTTGTTACGTCCGTATACGGTCGTGCGATCATCAACCAGTCTGTTATCGATATCATCCGCGCCCATCGTTTTGTGCGTCAGGTTGAGGACAGCGAGCTGTCTGTTCACGACACGCTGCCCATTCTCGAGGCGATGGACAAGCTGGAGCTTGGCCGCGCTCACGTGGATATTGGCAAGCTGGCCGTCAAATTCAAGGCAGAGGGCGGTGACCTCACCGAGTTCCTGAAAAAGGAAATCGGCCCGGTGGTTGGCAAGTACGCCGAAGAGGCGGCCAAGGATGCCAAGGAAGAAACGAAGGATGTGGTGCTTTACGGCTTTGGCCGGATCGGCCGACTGCTGGCGCGGATCCTGGTTGAAAAGGCCGGTGGCGGCAACAACCTGCGCCTGCGTGCGATCGTTGTTCGCCAGGGTGGTGCTGACAACGATCTGGAAAAGCGTGCCAGCCTGCTGCGTCGTGACTCCGTGCATGGTCCTTTCGATGGCACCATCACGGTTGATGCCGAGAACTCTGCGCTGATCGCCAACGGCAACTTTATCAAGGTGATCTATTCTGATGGCCCGGACAAGGTGGACTACACCGAGTACGGCATCAACAACGCCATCGTGGTCGACAACACCGGTAAGTGGCGCGATGAAGCGGGCCTTGGCCTGCATCTGAAGTCCAAGGGTGTCAGTCGAGTGATTCTGACTGCGCCGGGCAAGGGCGACATCAAGAACATCGTTTATGGCATCAACAACGACTGGATCACCGACGAAGACAAGATCCTGTCTGCTGCTTCCTGTACCACCAACGCCATCACTCCGGTACTGAAGGCCATCAATGACGAGTACGGTATTGAGGATGGCCACGTTGAAACCGTTCACTCCTACACCAACGACCAGAACCTGATCGACAACTACCACAAGGGCAGTCGTCGTGGCCGCAGCGCCCCGTTGAACATGGTTATTACCGAAACCGGCGCGGCCAAAGCCGTTGCCAAAGCACTGCCGGAGCTGAAAGGCAAGCTGAGCGGTAATGCTATCCGGGTGCCGACACCGAACGTGTCCATGGCGATCCTGAATCTGAACCTGAAAAGCGATGTAGATGCCGAGCAGGTAAACGAATATCTGCGCGATATGGCGCTTCACTCCGAGCTGCAGAAGCAGATCGACTTTGTGAACTCTCCGGAAGTGGTTTCCACCGATTTCGTGGGCTCCCGTCATGCCGGTATCGTCGATGCCCAGGCTACCATCGCCAATGGCAAGCGTTTGATCCTGTACGTGTGGTACGACAACGAATTCGGCTACAGCGCCCAGGTTGTGCGTTGTGTGAACCAGATGGCCGGCGTAACCTATCCGATCTTCCCGAAGCGCGCCCGCGACTAAAGTCGTAGGCCGGTCTCGGCAGTTGATTGGCAGAAAGCCCCGGTAGCGCCAGCTGCCGGGGTTTTTTGTTACTTTGGCCGTACAAAACCATTTTTGTTACCGGTGGAAATAGGTTTCCTTAATCTCTATAATTGGCGCGATTTTGGGTATGTCTGGCACCCCGTTTCTCATCTTTTCCTGCGTCAAATGGCAAACAGCAGCAACTGCTATGGCATTTGAACCTCAAGGTGCAGCCGTTCGGCGCAATCCGGACAGGAAACCAGGGCCGCAGGGGCCGGGCGTTACAAATCCACAGAATAGTTTCTGATGATTGGATGAGGCTAATGATCAAGATCAAAAAAGGCCTGGATCTTCCCATCAGCGGCGCTCCCGAACAGACCATTACTGACGGCAAGCCGGTTCGCCACGTGGCGCTCATCGGTTTTGACTATCACGGCATGAAGCCGACGATGGCTGTGAAAGAGGGAGACCGTGTCAAGCGCGGTACGCTGCTGTTCACGGACAAGAAGACCGAAGGCGTTCGTTATACTTCCCCCGCTGCAGGCGTGGTGAAAGAAATCAATCGCGGTGAGCGTCGCGTTTTCCAGTCTGTCGTGATCGAAATTGATGGCGACGATGCGGAAACCTATGCCCGCTACAGCGATTCCGACCTCGCCGGCCTGGAACGCCAGCAGGTGGTTGATAACCTGGTAGAGTCTGGCCTGTGGACAGCTTTCCGTACGCGCCCCTACAGCAAGGTTCCTGAAATCGACTCTGCGCCGAATTCGATTTTTGTGTCTGTTATGGACACCAATCCGCTGGCGGCAGATCCCACCGTTATCATTGGCGAAAATAGCAAGGCTTTTGAAAAGGGCCTGACTATTATCTCCCGCCTCACCAACGGCAAAGTGTTTGTGACTGGCAAGCCCGGCTCTAACGTTGCCGTGCCCAAGGCTGACAATATTGAAGTGCACCAGTTTGATGGCGTGCATCCGGCAGGCAATGTCGGTACCCATATCCATCACCTGGATCCGGTATCGGCCAGCAAGACTGTCTGGTCTATCAACTACCAGGATGTGATCGATATCGCCAAGCTGTTCGAAACCGGTGAAGTGCCGGTCGAGCGCATTGTTGCTATTGGTGGACCCAAGGCTGTGAAGCCGCGCCTGGTCCGTACCCGTCTGGGTGCCAGCCTGCCGGAACTTCTGGACGGGGAGGTTGCCACAGACTGTGAAATCCGTGCCATCTCCGGTTCCGTGTTCGGTGGCCGTCGTGGTGATGGCCCCTGTGCCTACCTGGGGCGGTTCGCCAACCAGATTACTGTTCTGGAAGAACACAGCAAACGCGAGTTCATGGGCTGGTTGTCGCCGGGTCCCAACAAATTCTCCGTGCTGAACATCTACCTGTCCAAGCTCAATCCCGGCAAGCTGTTCAATTTCACGACCACGACCAACGGTAGTGAGCGTGCGATGGTGCCGGTGGGTGCCTATGAACAGGTGATGCCTCTGGATATTCTGCCAACGCAGCTGCTGCGCTCTCTGATTGTGGGCGACACTGAAATGGCACAGAAACTGGGTGCCCTGGAGCTGGACGAAGAAGATCTGGCGCTGTGCACCTTCGTGTGCCCCGGCAAATATGAATACGGTCCGATTCTCCGTGAGAACCTGACCCGAATCGAGATCGAGGGCTAATACGATGGCAATCCGACAGTTTCTCGATGGAATCGAGCACCACTTTGAAAAAGGCGGCAAGTACGAGCGCTGGTACGCACTGTACGAAGCCGTTGATACCATTTTCTATTCGCCTGCGAGCGTGACCAAAACCACCGCTCATGTGCGTGACGGCATAGACCTCAAGCGCATCATGATCACGGTGTGGCTGTGTACGTTCCCGGCCATGTTCTTCGGCATGTGGAACATTGGCTTCCAGGCCAACAACTTCCTGGCTTCCAACCCGGATGCGATGATTGCCGACGGTGGACTGCGTGAGGCATTCATTACCGCACTGGCGGTAACCGGAGCCGGCGCTGGCTTGTGGGATAACTTCGTGTATGGCATGGCTTATTTCGTGCCCATTTACGCGGTTACCTTTATTGTAGGTGGCTTCTGGGAAGTCCTGTTCGCGACCGTGCGCAAGCACGAGGTGAACGAAGGTTTCTTCGTCACTTCCGTTCTGTTCGCGCTGATCTGCCCGCCGACCATCCCGCTCTGGCAGGTGGCGCTGGGTATCACCTTCGGTGTGGTTATCGGTAAGGAAGTGTTCGGCGGTACCGGCAAGAACTTCCTGAACCCGGCACTGACCGGCCGTGCTTTCCTGTACTTCGCTTATCCGGCACAGATCTCTGGCGATACCGTCTGGACGGCGGTAGACGGCTTCAGTGGCGCTACGGCCCTGAGCTGGGCTGCCTCTGGTGGCCTCGAAGCACTGGAAGCCCAGATTGGCTGGATGAACGCTTTTGTGGGCACCATTCAGGGCTCCATGGGTGAAACTTCCACTATCGCCATTCTGATTGGTGGTCTGATCCTGCTGGCCATGAAGATCGCCTCCTACCGGATTGTCGGTGGTGTGCTGATCGGCATGATCGGTATGTCGCTGCTGCTGAATCTTATCGGTTCAGAAACCAATCCGATGTTCGGCGTACCGGCACACTGGCACCTGGTTATGGGCGGCTTTGCCTTCGGTATGATGTTCATGGCAACGGATCCGGTATCTGCCGCCATGACCAACACCGGTCGCTGGTGCTTCGGCATCCTGGTGGGCGTGATGACGGTGCTGATCCGTGTGATCAACCCGGCCTTCCCGGAAGGCATCATGCTGGCGATCCTGTTCGCTAACCTGTTTGCGCCGCTGATGGACCACTACGTGGTTCAGGCCAACATCAAACGGAGGCTTGCTCGTGGCTAAAGCAAAAGATACCGTCTCCAGAACCCTGATGGTGGCGCTGGTACTGAGTATTGTGTTCTCGGTTGTGGTTTCCACGGCTGCGGTCATGCTCCGTCCCGCGCAGATCCAGAACCAGAATCTGGACATCAAAACCAACATCCTTTCTGCCGCCGGCATGCTTGAGCCAGGCTCAACCGCGCAGGACATTGAAGAGACGTTTGCACGCTTCGATGTCCGCCTGGTCGACCTCGACAAGGGCGATTTTGTAGAGCCGTCTGCTGTGGGTGTTCAGGATCCCATGAAGTACGACATGTACAAGGCTGCTTCCGATCCGGAGATGTCGACCAACATCCCGTCGTCTGAAGACAAAGCTGGCATCAAGCGTCGTCCGAACGTTGCCAAGGTCTACACCCTGAGCGAGAACGGCGAGCTGGTTCGTGTGGTGCTTCCGATTCACGGCTACGGTCTGTGGTCTACCCTGTACGGCTTCGTTTCCCTTGAAGGCGACCTCAATACTATTGAAGGTTTGGGTTTCTACGCCCACGCGGAAACGCCGGGCCTGGGTGGTGAAGTTGATAACCCGCGCTGGAAACAGCAGTGGGTAGGCAAGGAACTCTACAGTGACGATCCGACCGAACCCCAGATCCGTCTGGTGAAAGGTGGGGTCAGCGCCGATGCCAAGGACAAGGAACACAAGATTGACGCGCTCTCTGGTGCCACACTGACCAGTCGTGGTGTCGAGCAGCTCGTGAACTACTGGATGGGTGAGCGCGGCTTCGCCCCGTTCCTGAAAAAACTTCGTGAAGGGGAGGTCTGATCATGGCAGGCTCAACAGCCAAACAGGTTCTCTTCGAACCAATCTTCAGTAACAACCCGATCGCCCTTCAGATCCTTGGTATCTGTTCGGCGCTGGCGGTAACCACCAGCATGAGCGTGAGTATCGTCATGTGTCTGGCGGTTACAGCCGTTACCGCATTTTCCAACCTGGCGGTCTCTCTGGTAAGAACCCAGATCCCGGGAAGTATCCGGATCATCGTGCAGATGACCATCATTGCTTCCCTGGTCATCGTGGTAGACCAGATTCTCAAGGCCTATGCCTATGAAATCTCCAAGCAGCTATCGGTATTCGTTGGTCTGATCATCACCAACTGTATCGTTATGGGCCGCGCGGAAGGTTTCGCCATGACCAATCCGCCGCTGATGAGCTTCCTGGATGGTATCGGTAACGGCCTGGGTTATTCGGTTATTCTGCTGTTCGTGGCGTTCTTCCGTGAGCTGCTGGGTGCCGGTTCGCTGTTCGGCGTAAGCCTGATGCCTGTCGTTAACGAAGGCGGCTGGTACGTACCGAATGGTCTGCTGCTGCTGCCGCCGAGTGCGTTCTTCATCATCGGCCTGGCGATCTGGGGCCTGCGTACCTGGAAGCCGGAGCAAGTAGAAGAGCCTGACTACAAACTGTCTCGCCATACCGTCAAGGAGGCCTTCTGATGGAACACTATCTGAGCCTCCTGCTTAAGGCGATCTTTGTTGAAAACATGGCGTTGGCGTTCTTCCTGGGGATGTGTACCTTCCTGGCCATCTCCAAGAAGATCGAAGCGGCGACTGGTCTGGGTATCGCCGTTGTGGTGGTACTGACGGTCACCGTACCGGTGAATAACCTGCTTTATAACACCATCCTGCGTGAAGGTGCCCTGGACTGGGCCGGTCTGCCGAATGTGGACCTGAGCTTCCTGGGCCTGCTGACATACATCGGTGTTATCGCCGCGATCGTACAGATCATGGAAATGGTGCTGGATAAATACATTCCGGCCCTGTACGCGGCGCTGGGTGTGTTCCTGCCGCTGATTACGGTTAACTGCGCCATCCTTGGGGCGTCACTGTTCATGGTTGAGCGTGACTACACCTTTGGCGAGAGTCTGGTGTATGGCTTCGGCGCTGGCGTTGGCTGGGCTCTTGCCATCATTGCTCTGGCGGGTATCCGTGAAAAGCTCAAGTACAGCGATGTTCCGAACGGACTGCGTGGCCTTGGCATCACCTTCATTACCGTTGGTCTGATGTCACTGGGTTTCATGTCGTTCTCAGGCATCTCCCTGTAATTCACCCGGTGATTCGGTTTAACGAAAAGGCGAGACCATGAATACAGAAATTATTCTCGGCGTGGTCATGTTCACCGTTATCGTTCTGGCGCTGGTTGCGGTTATCCTCGCAGCCCGCTCCAAGCTGGTAAGCACCGGTGACGTGACCATTGAGATCAACGACGACCCCGAGCACACGCTCAAGACCGCCGCGGGCGGTAAGCTGCTGGGTACTCTGGCCAACAGCGGCATCTACCTGTCCTCTGCCTGTGGCGGTGGCGGTACCTGTGCCCAGTGCAAGTGCAAGGTTCTGGACGGCGGTGGCGCCATGCTGCCCACGGAAAAGACCCACTTCACCAACCGCGAAGAAAAAGAAGGCTGGCGTCTGTCCTGCCAGGTTCCTGTGAAGCAGGACATGAAGATCGAAGTGCCTGAAGAGTTCTTCGGTGTGAAGAAGTGGGAATGTGAGGTTATCTCCAACCACAACGTGGCCACCTTCATCAAGGAACTGGTTCTGAAGCTGCCGGAAGGCGAGGAAGTGGACTTCCGCGCCGGCGGTTACGTGCAGCTGGAGTGTCCTCCGTATGAAATTCCGTTCAAGGATTTCAACATCGAGGAAGAGTTCCACGAAGACTGGGACAAGCACGATATCTGGCGCTACAAGGGCGTGAACAAGGAAGAAACCATCCGGGCCTACTCCATGGCGAACTACCCGGAAGAGAAAGGTCTTCTCAAATTCAACATCCGTATCGCTACGCCGCCTCCTGGCACTGATCATCCGCCAGGTATCATGTCTACCTTTGTGTTCAACCTGAAGCCGGGTGACAAGGTAACCGTGATGGGGCCGTTTGGTGAGTTCTTCGCGAAGGATACCGATGCGGAAATGGTATTCATCGGTGGTGGTGCCGGTATGGCGCCGATGCGTTCTCACATCTTCGACCAGCTCAAGCGCCTGAACTCCAAGCGCAAGATCAGCTTCTGGTACGGTGCGCGTAGCGTACGCGAAATGTTCTACGTGGAAGACTTCGACGGTCTGGCTGCAGAGAACGACAACTTCGAGTGGCACGTGGCGCTTTCAGACCCCCTGCCAACCGATGACTGGAACGGCCCTACGGGCTTTATCCACAACGTGTTGTACGAAAACTATCTGAAGGACCATCCGGCTCCGGAAGACTGTGAGTTCTACATGTGTGGACCCCCAATCATGAACGCGTCTGTGATCAAGATGTTGAAAGATCTTGGTGTAGAAGACGAGAACATCATGCTGGATGACTTCGGAGGTTAATCAGACCGCATGACATCCCGCATGTTTCGACCCGCCAGGGTAGCCGTGGTCAGCGTCTTTATGGCGCTGGCTCTGGCCACCCTGGCGGGTTGTTCGTTTCAGGAAGAAGAAAAAGTCTGGGAGATCTCTGGCGGGATTTTCGGGACGACCTATCACATTAACGTCGTATTGCCAGAAGATGAGCAACGGCTTCAGACTCTGGCCAAGGGCATCGAGAGCACGCTGGATCAGGTGGACAATGCCATGTCGACCTGGAAGCCGGATTCCGAGCTGTCTCAACTGAACAGTCTGCGGGACCAGTCGGAGTGGATTGAGCTTTCGCCGGCATTGTTCGAGGTTATCCGGCGGTCAGTCGAGATTGCTGAACTGACGGGTGGGGCGTTCGACGTGACCATTGGCCCGGTAGTGAATCTCTGGGGGTTTGGGCCCAAGGCGCGGCCTGAACAGATACCCTCCGACGATGAACTGAACACCGTACTTGGTGGCACCGGTTGGGAGCACCTGGAGTTCGATGAATTGGCCAGTGCCATTCGCAGCGAGAAGCCCCAGTACATTGATTTGTCGGGTATTGCCAAGGGCTATGGCGTGGATGCGGTGGCCCGTTACCTCGACAGTGAAGGTGTTGGCGCTTACCTTGTGGAAGTGGGCGGCGAAGTGCGTACCAATGGACGCAAGCCGGACGGTACCGCCTGGCGTCTGGCTATTGAGCAACCGATAGAGCAGGGCCGGGCAGTAAATAGTGTGGTGGCGCTGGATGCTCAGGCCATGGCGACGTCCGGCGATTATCGTAACTATTACGAATCGAACGGCCAGCGGTACTCCCATACAATAGACCCTGAGACGGGAAAGCCTATTGGTCATCGACTGGCCTCGGTTACGGTTATTGCAGAAGACTGTATGACGGCAGATGCTCTGGCAACCGGCTTTAATGTAATGGGTTTTGACAAGGCCATGGGCCTGGCAACCCGTGAAAACATTCCCGCATTTTTTATTGTGAGGGGAGACAACGGCTTTGAAACCCATCAAACACCGGCGTTCTCGTCTTACCTTGTCCAGTAAAGGAGGGCAGTAATGGGTACCTTTCTTTTGGTGTTGTTTATTGTGGTGCTGCTGATTGCCGGTATGTCGATCGGTGTGATTTTCGGTCGAAAGCCGATCAGCGGAACCTGCGGTGGTATTGGCGCTCTGGGAATCAGTACTTCCTGTGAGATTTGCGGGGGCAATACCCAGAAATGCGAAGAGAGCCGGAGCGGCTCGGATGAGCCAGTAAAAGCGGAAGACCTGGTATACGATGCCACCAAGGCCGAAAAATAACCGGTCCCGGCCAACAATACATTAATAACTATAGCTACGCTTTCAGAGTGTAGATAAGGAGTCAGTGCGCGCATGGCAGAGCATCATTACGACGTGGTGGTTATTGGCGCCGGTCCTTCGGGAGAAGGGGCGGCAATGAATGCGGCGAAGCACAACAGGCGCGTCGCCATCATTGAAGACAAGCCTACGGTTGGCGGTAACTGCACCCACTGGGGCACCATTCCGTCCAAGGCACTGCGTCACTCGGTCAAGCAGATCATCACCTTCAACACCAACCAGATGTTCCGGGACATTGGTGAACCGCGCTGGTTCTCTTTTCCGCGGGTATTGCAGAACGCCCAGAAGGTGATTGGCAAACAGGTGAAGCTGCGCACTCAGTTCTATTCCCGTAACCGGGTAGACCTTATCAACGGCCGTGCCGCATTTGTCGACAAGCACCGGTTGGAAATCCGTGGCAACAAGTCCGTGGAAACCATCCATTTCAAGCAGGCCATCATTGCCACCGGTTCCCGCCCGTACCTGCCGCCCGATGTCGACTTCCGTCATCATCGGATCTACAACTCAGACTCCATTCTGAATCTGTCCCACACCCCGCGTACCCTGATTATCTACGGTGCCGGTGTCATTGGTTCGGAATACGCCTCCATCTTTGCTGGACTGGGTGTGAAGGTAGACCTGATCAACCCGGGCAGTCGCTTGCTGTCGTTCCTGGATGATGAAATTTCCGATGCCCTGAGTTACCACCTGCGTAACAACGGTGTATTGGTTCGCCACAATGAGCAGTATGAATCCGTGAAAGGTGACGATCACGGCGTTGTACTGTCACTGCAATCCGGCAAGAAGATTCGGGCCGATGCCTTCCTGTGGTGTAATGGCCGTAGCGGCAATACCGAGAATCTGGGGCTTGAGAACGTGGGCCTGACACCGAACAGCCGGGGCCAGCTGGCGGTAGACGAGCATTACCGCACGGAAGTCGAGCATATCTATGCCGCCGGCGATGTGATTGGCTGGCCAAGCCTGGCCAGTGCCGCTTACGACCAGGGGCGGGCGGCCTCGTCTGACATTACCCAGGACGAGTATTTCCGCTTTGTGGACGACGTGCCTACCGGCATTTATACCATTCCGGAAATCAGCTCTGTTGGTAAAACCGAGCGCGAACTGACCGAAGCCAAAGTGCCATACGATGTCGGCCAGGCGTTCTTCAAGGATCTGGCGAGGGCGCAGATTACCGGCGAAGCCGTGGGCATGCTGAAGATTCTGTTCCACCGGGAGACCCGGGAAATTCTGGGGATACACTGCTTTGGTGACCAGGCCGCCGAGATTGTTCACATCGGCCAGGCCATCATGAACCAGGAAGGGGAAGCCAATTCCCTGAACTACTTTATCAACACCACCTTCAACTACCCGACCATGGCGGAAGCCTATCGGGTAGCTGCCCTGAACGGCCTGAACCGAATCTTCTGATCAGACCGTTGCCCACCAGAGCCCTGCTTCAGGCGGGCTCTGGTGAGGTTTCCCGTATCGGCAGGTTCAACACCGCCTTGGCCCGGTTGTCGAAAAACATACGGGTGCTGGTGGGGTAATCGGTGATAATACTGTCGACCCCCATCTCTTCCAGAAGCAGCATGTCGTGGATACGGTTAACCGTCCAGGTAGAGACATGCATGTTCCGCCGATGTGCCGTCTCGACCATGCCTTTGGTCAGTATTTTCCAGTTCACGCAGAAATATTCGCAGCCCAGCCGGGTGGCCAGGTTCAGTGGCTTGGGAAACTTGCGCTCGGCCACCAGGCCGATGCGTATGTTTTTGTCGCGCCGCCGGATTTCTCGCAGAAACCAGGGATCGGACGAGGTGATGGCGGCCGTCTGGTACAAATCCCGGCGTTGGATGATCTCGGTCAGGCGATTGCACAGGATATTCAGCCTGTGCCGTGCATCCTTTTTTACTTCCAGCTGAAGGTGCTCAATGTCATCAAACTGATCGAGCAGATTCTCCAGCGAGGGAATACCGGTTTTCCGGGACCATGAGCTGGTATTGCGGCGCGCATCCATCTCGGCCAGTTCGGCGGCGGTATACTTGCCGACACTGCCTTTCTGGCCGGTGGTGCGGTCCACGGTCAGATCGTGCACCAGCACAGGAATGCCGTCTTTAGACAGCACCAGATCCAGCTCAAAATGCCGGATACCATGCCGGTGGGCATGGATGAAGCCAGGCATGGTGTTTTCCGGAGCCTCTCCTTTGGCTCCACGGTGACCATAAACGATCATTCTGCTGTAGTTTCCCTGAGGCGTTGGTAGATGGCCTGGCGTTTCTTCCAGGTCTCGTGGCACAGGCGAATATCTTCCAGGTAGGCCGGTAATTCGTTCATCAGAAGCGCCTGCGGGCCGTCTACCAGAGCTTTCTCCGGTTTCGGGTGGAAGTCCACCAATACCATGTTTGCACCGGCAATGACGCCCTGTGCAGTTGCGTGCATTACATCCAGAATACCATCCGGTGACTGGTCCCGGCTGCCCACGGAGTGTGATGGGTCCACACACACCGGCATGCGGGTCAGGCGTTTTACCGCAGGCACATGGGCAAAATCCACCATATTGCGGTGGGGCAGGCCGGCTTCGGTTTTCATACCGCGTAAACAGAAGATGACGTTGGCGTTGCCCTCGCTGGCCAGATACTCGGCTGCGTTCAGGGATTCATTCAGGGTGATACCGAAACCACGCTTGAGGAGCACCGGGTAGGTGCTCTGCCGGCCAATGGCCTTGAGCAGTTCGAAGTTCTGGGTGTTGCGGGTGCCTACCTGCAGCATCACGCCGGTTGGCCGCCCGAGTTTTTCCAGGCAGGTGTCGATTTCCTCGATATGGCTTTCGTGGGTGATTTCCATGGCAATCACCTTGATACCATGCTTGCCTGCTTTCTCGAACACCCAGGGTAGACAGCCCTTGCCGTGGCCCTGGAAGGAGTAAGGGTTGGTGCGCGGCTTGTAGGCCCCCATTCGAGTACATACCTCGCCGTTGTCTTCCAGCGCCTGCAGCATCATTTCCACATGCTCGGGCACGTCCACCGCGCAAAGGCCGGCGAAAATGTTCAGGTTGTTCTGGCTGAACTCCACGCCGTTATAAGTAAACCCACTCTGGCGTTGGTCATCCTTGTGGCGCCCAAGAATCCGGTAATCCTCGGAAATCCGGATGGCGCGTTCCACCGCCGGCAGGGCTTCAATTTCTGCTTTTTCCAGGGATTTGGTGTCGCCCAGCAGGTAGATTTCGGTCAGTCGCTGGCTGGCACCCTGAATTTCGTGTACCCGGATGCTGACGCCCGGAAGGTTTTCCAGGTATTCCATGGTCTGGCGATAGGCTTCACTATCGAGCGCGGTGTTGGGGTGAAGAATGGCTAACATGGAATCTCCTTGAATCAGGATGCGGATTCTTCCGCCCGGTGCCGGGCCTGCATGAACTCGCGATGATTAAGATGCAGCAGGTCTGCCATGCGGCGAATAAGGTGTTCCTCGTATTTGTCGATACGGCCGTCGGCAAAGGCAACCCGCCAGATACTCTCCAACAGGGACTGCTTCTGTTGCTGATCCAGATGATCGTTAATCTGCCCGGTAAACTGATACAACGATGTGGCGTCTTCGGCGTGGGCGAGGGCATCGTGCAGGATTTCCTCAGCCTCTTCCCGGGTAATCTGATGAGCCTTCACCGCACAGTCGACAATGGTCTTCAGTTCCCGCTCGTCTTCCTGGTTGTCTACCCGCGAAAGTTGCACCATCAGGGCGGTGGCTGCCACGGCCAGTTGATGTGCATCCGGCTCGACCGGTTCTGACTCGGCAACGGAAAACAGTTTCTTCAGGCGTTCGATCATGGTCAGTTACTTCGTTTCAACAAATGTCAGGCCGCCTGCGCGAGCTGGCGGACCCGGTTCTCCAGTTCGATCTGGTCTGCCGCAAAACGGCGAATGCCATCAGCCAGCTTTTCGGTGGCCATCGGGTCTTCGTTGGATTCCCACCGGAACAGCTTCTCGTTAACCTGGCCCGGTTTGTCGGTCGAGGAGGCCGTCTCCGGGTTGAGTTTCCTGGCCAGAGTGCCCTGATCATCCTTCAGCTCCTGAAGCAGTGCCGGACTGATGGTGAGCCGGTCGCAGCCGGCCAGCATTTCGATTTCGCCGGTGTTGCGGAAGCTGGCACCCATTACCACTGTGTTGAAGCCATTGGCCTTGTAGTAATTGTAGATGCGTGAAACCGAGATTACGCCAGGATCTTCCTCGGCCGGATAGCTGTCGCGTCCGGAGCTGGCCAGGTGCCAGTCGAGGATACGGCCCACGAACGGTGAGATCAGATGGGCGCCGGCCTGGGCACACGCCACTGCCTGCACAAAAGAGAAGAGCAGCGTCAGATTGCAGCGGATGCCTTCTTTCTCAAGCTGCTCTGCTGCACGGATACCCTCCCAGGTGGAGGCAATCTTGATCAAAACACGGTTAGTGTCCACGCCCAGGCGGTCGTAAAAGTCCACCAGGCGGCGGGCACGTTCCAGAGTGGCGGAGGTGTCGAAGGACAAACGGGCATCTACCTCGGTGGAGACCACGCCTGGAATCAGCCCGAGAATTTCCTTGCCCGCCAGCACTGCCAGCATGTCGGTTGCGACCGTCAGCTGTTCGGCATCCGAGCCACCGTGTTTGGCAGCGTAGGCCACGGCCTTTTCCAGCATGGGCCGATACGCCTCAGAGGCCGCGGCCTTCAGCAACAGAGAAGGGTTGGTGGTGGCGTCTTCCGGGCGCCACTGCCGGATAGCTTCGATATCGCCGGTGTCGGCCACAACCGTGGTCATGGTTTTAAGCTGTTCGAGTTTGCTGTTCATTCGTCCTGTCACCCCGATGGTTCGGTGTTATTCGGGCATTCATCCACAATGCCCTTTTAACTCCTACAATAACGGCAGCTTACGACAGTAACAAGACAACAAAAGGTATGGTGGCGATCAGGTTTCCAAACTGGGTTCCGGTTCTCTGACTTTCGCCAGCGCCTGTTCGACTACTTCCAGCCCGGAGCCGGGTTTGTTGGCATTCTCACTCAGATGGCGGCGGAACTGCCGTCCCCCCGGCTGCCCGAGGAACAGGCCCATGATATGGCGGGTAATGTGGGTGAGGTACACGCCCCGGTCCAGCTCCTGCTGAATGAACGGGAACATGGCCCGGAGCGCCTCATGGCGACTGGTAACGGCCGGTGGCTCGCCGAAAAGCTCAGCGTCTACCTCGGCCAGCAGCCAGGGATTGTGGTAGGCCTCTCGCCCCAGCATCACGCCATCGGTGTGGGTCAGGTGCTCGTGGCACTCCCCGAAGGTTTTTATGCCGCCGTTGATGATGATTTCCAGGTGCGGATAGGCCTGTTTCAGACGATACACCCAGTCGTATTTGAGGGGTGGAATATCGCGGTTCTCCTTCGGGCTCAATCCTTCAAGAACGGCGATGCGGGCATGCACAATGAACGTTTTGCAGCCGGCTGCTGCCACGGTTTCAATAAACTCGCACAGCTCGTCCCAGGATTCCCGGCCGTTAATACCAATGCGGTGCTTTACCGTAACCGGAAGGTCGGTGGCCTCAATCATTGCGGCCACGCCCTCTGCTACCTTGTCTGGATGACCCATCAGGCAGGCGCCGATCATGTTGTTCTGCACCCGGTCGCTGGGGCAACCCACGTTCAGGTTAACCTCGCTGAATCCGAACTGTTGCGCCAGACGCGCGCAATGGGCCAACTCGTTAGCGTCGCTGCCGCCGAGCTGAAGCGCCAGCGGATACTCTGAAACATCGTGGCGCAGAAAGCGCTCGGTATCGCCATGGATGAGCGCACCTGTGGTGACCATTTCTGTATAAAGCAGCGCCCGCTTGCTGAGGATGCGGGCCAGGTAACGAAAGTGCGGGGTGGTCCAGTCCATCATGGGAGCGACGCAGAAGCGACGGGACAGGGCCTTGGTGGTGGCTTGTTCAGAAGTCATCGTATTCCGGATACAGAAAAATTCGGAGTGGAGTCTAACACGAAATATTATCAGCCCTGCCTCCGTAGTATCCTAAATCCGGCTCTCTATACCTGCATGGAGTAATCCAATTTATCGGAACGACTGGATGATACTGCCACCGCCAAGATCCCCAGCCAGCTTCTTTCGGGCCCTCTGGTTCTGTTTGGTTGCTGTGGTGGCTGGTGCCCTGACACTCTCTCAGGCAAATGCCACGCCATGGACGTTCTCGCTCCAGCAAGGTCGGATGGACCTGGCGCTGCCTGACTATGAAATCGCCGGCTGGAAAGCGACGGGCATTCACGCAGATATCGTCAATTCCGTTGAAGCAAGTAACAAGCAGGTCGGCGTTACCTTCCGCCCGGGGTCCCGGCTGACAATAGCCCGCATTGCCCGGCAATCCGGAAGCACCCCCGCAGAGTTAATTGATGTTCAGCTGGATCTCGCGGATACCGAGGTAACCGTTGATCTCGGCGCCCCGGGTGCTATGCCGGAACGCACCCGCATCTCCGGAAATGTGCGCATCGACGTAGCGGAAGTCCGCCACCCGAGCCTGAAGCCCCAACGCTGGTGGTTTCAGGGCAAGGCGAGCGGAACGCTGGCAGATCTGGAACTTGAAGGGACGCTGAATGCCAACTCTGGCCTGACAGCCAATCTCGTCTTGCGTAGCGGGTCGGAGAGCAACTTTACAGCCGACATCCGCACGACCATGGCTGCGCAGAAAGCCGGAGAGGCGCTTGTGGCCACGCTCCTGAACTGGCCGGAATTGCTCTCGCTGGACAACGGTGAACTGACACTTCAGGCAAATCTCAGGGTGGAGTCCAATGAACCACTGGCGGCGGATGCCTGGTTGGATTTTAAGGATGTGTCCGGGGTAATGGACCGTACGGCGCTCACCAACCTGAGTGGGCGCCTGTTGTTTGCCCTGGAAGCGGACACATTAACCGCCGCCCTGCGAGACATCCGGATAGGCGAAGTCGATTCCGGAATCGGCATTGGGCCGATTCAGCTCCTGGCGGATTACGAAGCGAACCTGGCTGCGCCGCTCAGGGGGCAGCTTGCCGTTCAGCAGGCGACAGCCGAGTTTCTGGGTGGCCGGCTTCGCGTAGCGCCGCGCACTGTGGACCTCTCGAATCGTCCCTGGCATGTTCCCATTGATGTCTACGATCTTTCGCTGGAGCGACTGCTGCAGGCGTATCCGGCAGAGGGCTTCTCAGGCACTGGCACCTTGACAGGCCGCATTCCGGTAGCGGTGACCGACGCTGGTGTGCGAGTAGACGAGGGCGCACTAAGGGCGGTATCGCCCGGTGGCAAACTCATCATGCCGGCCGAGCGACTGCAGGCCATGTTGGGTAGCAGCGATGCCATGGATCCGGTGGTGCAAGCTTTGCAAAACTTTCACTATTCGGTGCTGGAGAGCACGATAGACTACGATGAAGAGGGAAAATTGGCGCTCGGTCTGAGGCTGGAAGGTGAGAATCCGGATCTTCGTGGCGGGCAGCCGGTTGTGCTCAACATCAATCTTGAAGAGGATATCCCCGCCCTGTTAACCAGCCTTCAGCTGAGTGGCAGAGTGAACGAAGCCGTGACCGAAAGGGTTCGGGAACGGTTACAACAATCCGGGCAGGAGGCAGTGCCATGACAAATCTATGGCGTTGGTGCCGGCCACTGGCGGCCAGAACATTGCTGGTTTTAATGTTGCCGCTGGCGCTATTTGCGTGCACACCCACTGTGCAGATGGCGGCACCAAAAGAACCGATTACCGTCAACCTGAACGTAAAGATTCAGCACGAGATCTACGTGAAGGTGGACAAAGAAGTAGACGAACTGTTCAGCGAACAGGGGCTGTTCTGAGTAACACCGGACAATGCCAACGGCTGACCAAGGGGTTGAGTATGAAACGACTGATACAACTGGGCGCCTTTGTGTTGGCGCTCGCCGTAGCAATACCGGCGCTGGCCATGGGGCTGGAAGAAGCGAAACAGAAACTGGACACGGCTAAACAGCAGGGCCTGGTGGGGGAAACGCCAACCGGCTACCTGGACGTAGTGCGTGCAGAAGGCGATGCCCAGGCTGTGGTGAAAGCCATTAACCAGGCCCGCCGGGATGAATACACCCGCATTGCTGAAAAACACGACATTCCGGTGACACAGGTTGAGACGGTGGCCGGTCAGAAAGCCATGGAAAAAACGCCCGCAGGCCAGTTTGTGTTGATCAACGGCAAATGGGTGAAGAAGTAAGTCTCAATCGGCCGCTGGGGCCTGCTGCCGAATGGGAGCGGAACCCGTGCTGGCCGACCAGAGCGGATAGGGAATACCTGCCAGCCGGTTCATCACAAAGGCATGGGCCAACAGCAACGCCACCCCCGCCATGAGCACTGGCAACTGCGCCGGATTGGGCATCAGGCCCAGGGAAACGATCAGTGCCGTGGCACCGGCCGGAGGGTGAGCAACCCGAAAAACTACCATCAGACAGCTGGTAAGCCCCAGCGATAATGCCGCCGCACCCACCCTGGGCAGATCAACACCGGTCATAAATGCCGATGCCTGCCCCTGAAGCCCGAAAATATACAGAGCCAGCAAGCCCATCAGCGCGCCGATCAGGTGCCCGCAGAGTGTATTTCTGGGAGACGCCGGTTGCGCCATGGGCACATAGAACAGAATAAAGGCCGTGGCGCCCAGGGAGGGGAAAATGAAGGCCTCCTGGGTAACCAGCGCCACAAACGACACCAAAGCAATGCTGAACCCGCCATTAACCAGGTTGAACACCGCCATTACGGTGGTGCGGCTGTACTTGCTCGCCAGGCGCTCCAGGTGCAGCGCCTGAACCAGGCCTTTGGCCAGCTGCCAGCGGAGTTGTTCGTTCCTGCGTCCCATACTGCCTGTTCATGCCCTTATTTGGTGCGTTCAAGGGGGCGGGATGATAGGCACTGACGAATATCAAGGCAAACAGGGATTTTCGATAATGGTTAAGAGCTTGATGAATAACCTGTGCTTTTCTCAGAAAGGTAACGCGTAAGCCTACAGGGTTTCCTTTCTGCGAATAACACCGTATTTTCTGGGAAACCGTTGAACAAAGAGTGCGGCATGGGAAGCAATTGGCTGATAGGCATTGATCTGGGTGGCACCAAAACCGAAGTCATCCTGATGGACCGGCAAAGCCAAGAGCATTTTCGCCAACGCGTACCGACCAGCGTCGGCAACTATCAAGCCACCCTGCAAACCATCCACGCCCTGGTACAAAAGGCTGAAGCCCACGCCGGTACCACCGGAATACCCGTGGGCATAGGCATACCCGGCAGCGTTTCGGGCAAAACCGGCCGCATTAAAAACGCCAACTCCACCTGGCTGAACGGCCAGCCCATGCAGCAACACCTGCGTGAACTCCTGCAACGGCCCGTAACCCTGACCAACGATGCTAACTGCCTGGCACTTTCCGAAGCCACAGACGGGGCAGGGCGCAACCACCACACGGTATTCGCGGCCATACTGGGCACGGGCTGTGGCGCAGGCATCACCGTGAACGGCCAGCTGCTGACCGGCCCCAACGGCGTAGCCGGCGAATGGGGCCATAACCCGTTACCCTGGACACCAGAAGCTGAACTGCAACAACGCCCCTGCTTTTGTGGCCGATACGGCTGCAACGAAACCTTTCTTTCTGGAACCGGGTTGTCACTCACCCACAAACTGCACACCGGCCAGCAACAGCCCGCCCACATCATTGTTGAAAACGCACGAAATGGCGACCCGCAAGCCACCGAAACCCTGCAGCAATACCTGGAGCACCTGACCCGGGGGCTGGCCGCCGTTATCAACGTGCTGGATCCGGACATCGTCGTGCTGGGTGGCGGCATGAGTAATGCGGAACAGATTTATCGGGAACTGCCGGGAAGGCTTTCGATCTATGTGTTTGGGGGGGAGTGTGATACGTCGATTGTGAAAGCCGCCCATGGAGATTCCAGTGGGGTGAGGGGGGCGGCTTGGTTGGCCTCTCCTTTCTAGTTCATCGTAACCGGAAGATGAAACCGGCGATATCAATGCTTGATTGGCTATGGTGGTTTACCTGGCTGCAGACAAACCTTCCAGTTAAAGCATAAGCTGTTTCACCAACTCCCCCGCCGAAACCTCCCTGCACCCACTTACATTCTGTCCGCTCCATAACGGTGAAAAATCACCGGATCCTGCGGCTTCAGCCGCTGCCCTGAGTGGTGCGATGGCGTTGGTTGCCAGTGGAAATGCCGGTGCGAGATCTGATATTGGCCCGAGTTCTCGCATTATCCGGTTCACAATGCCCCGGGCGGGTCCGCCGGAGAACAGGTTGGTGAGGGCGGTGTGCCTGGCCTGCGGGCTTTTGAGTGCCTGCCGGTGCAGGGGGCGGGTGGTTGCCTCGGGACACAGCATAAACGCCGTGCCAATCTGCGCTGCCGCTGCGCCAAGCTTCAACGCGGCCTGTACTCCCTCTGCAGTTGCAATGCCACCGGCCGCGATAACGGGAATGTTCACGGCGTCCACAATCTGAGGCAACAGGGCGAAGGTGCCCATTTGTGTGGTCATGTCCTTCGTAAGAAAAAACCCTCGATGACCGCCCGCTTCCAACCCTTGGGCGATAATTGCGTCTGCGCCGTGTTGTTCCAGCCAGATGGCTTCCTCCACAGTCGTGGCGGTAGAGAATATCTTTGCCCCGGCTTGCCGGACTCTATCCAGCAATGCCGGCTCTGGTAGCCCGAAGTGGAAGCTCACCACTGCCGGGCGGGAGGCTTCAACAATAGCTGCGGATTCTTCGTTGAAAGGCATGCGGCCGGGGCCGTTGCTGATGGTGGCTGGATCTATCTCGAATTCTTGGTAATAGGGCGCCAGTGCCTGCCTCCATCCGGCCTCCTGCGAGTCATTCGGGGCGGGCGGTGTATGGGCGAAAAAATTGAGGTTATAGGGGCCACCCTGGGTGGCTTCATTCAGTGCCTGAAGTTCTGTTTTCAGTGCATCGGGGCCGAGCATGGCGCAGGGCAGAGAACCGAGGCCGCCGGCGTTGGTAACCGCGGCTGCCAGGCGGTAATCCTGAACGCCAGCCATGGGGGCCTGGATGATGGGTTTTTCTACGTGCAGTATGTCCAACAGTGGATGCGGCCATGGTCGGGGCATAATGTGGGATCCTTAAAGGCGGTTTTCCGATGCTGAGTCAGCTTTTGCTGTGTTGATGTCGACGGAGGGACTCCAGTACTTCGGCTTTGATTCCTTCGCGTTCAAGTTGTTCGAGCACCTTGGCGAGTTGATCAGCGAGCACAGCATGTCGCTGGTTAAGGTAGTGGTAGAACGTAAAAGTGGTCACGGGCTTTCGGATCGGCTTTAGCCGATGCCAATGTTCGTTTGTCAGCGGTGATATGCCCTCAACATCCGAGACGAAAGCCACGTCAACTCTCCCTAGCTCCAGAAGGGAGCGGACCTGATCGTAATCGTCTGCAAGGATAGGCACCATGCCGAGCTCTCTGGCTTTGTCCTCGGCGATGATGGCCCCCCGGAGTACAGATACCCGAAGAGGTTGATTCTTGGGAGAGTGTGGCAGGTCGTGGGTTTCTGTCTCCCGGACAACGGCCAGAAGCTTGCCCTGGAGAAGAGGGAACTCAACCCTCACGAGGTTTGGGTAATTCGATGCGACGGCATCAACCCGGTAGAGGTCGCCATCCAGGCCGCCATTGTCGGCCAGCAGAAGAGCGCGTTTGGTGGGCACCTCCATCACGGAGACACCGACACCCAAACGTTGGTAGGCGATTTCCAGGATTTGCCTTGCGGCTGTTGCGCTGGGCACACCCTCAATGGTTGCCAGTCTGACTTCTGCCGGCAACCCGTTGGCCGTCGTATGGGGCGCAACGAATGCCAGAGAGGCAAGCACTGCGATCAGTAATCGGCGTATTGCTTCCATAGTCTTTCCCCTCGGCTCCTTTCAAGGGTGTCCCTACATGTTAGTTCCGATCTGGACATCTGGCTGTTTTTTTCGGTTACTGAACTTTGCGACCAGTGTATTCCGAGAAGTCCGGCTTCTGTGGCTGGTGCTGGTCGTCGGTCATGTAGGCAGAGGTCAGCACGAACTCGGCAGTGGCCCGGTTGCAGGCAACGGGGATGTTCCAGAGGGCGGCTATGCGCAGCAGGGCCTTGATGTCCGGGTCGTGGGGCTGAGGTTCAAGAGGGTCCCAGAAAAATACCAGCAGGTCGATTTCACCTTCAGCAATCTTGGCGCCGATCTGTTGGTCGCCCCCCAAAGGCCCGCTCAGCAGACAGTTGAGATCGGTTCGTCCGAGGCTTTCACTCAGTAGCCGGCCAGTGGTGCCGGTGGCGTACAAACGCAACGGGGCAAGGCGGGTGCGGTTCTCGTTCGCCCAGTCCACCAGTTCCTTCTTCTTGTTGTCGTGTGCCACCAGGGCAACGGATTTTACGGCCATGTTGCGTCCTTAATCTGTGAGGTTCCGTCAAAAGGGGCAGAGTGTTTCATAAACGCGTGGCCCGGGAAATAGGACGATGGCGGCATCACACCGGCACCGGCTACGTCAATAGCCAAACACGGGGCATTGGCCGGCATTGAAGGCATGGAGGATTATGCTGGCCGGGGGTACGCTGGCGGGATAACAAGGATTTGCGGAGCGTGTGGTATGGCGGGTGGTAATGTACAGAAGAAGTCTGCGAGCAAGGTATACATCACCGGTGGTGCCAGCGGAATTGGCCTTGAACTGGCGCGGTCTTATCTGCGTTCAGGGGCAGAGGTTACCCTGTTTGATATCCAGCCCATGGAATCCGCTGTGGAGGTGTTGGCAGCCCTAGCGGGGCCGGCATCCATTCGAACATTCGCCATGGATGTGACCAAACCGGGCGGAGTGAGAGAGGCCTTTGCCTCCGCGGCGGAGTCTTCACCGCCAGATCTGGTCATTCACTGCGCGGGAATTGCCATTGCGGCCGATTTCGAGGCCATAGACGACGATGCCTATGCCCGGGTGATCAACATCAACCTGGTAGGTACGCGCAATGTGGTGGCCGGTGTCCTGCCCCATTTGAAAGCAGGCTCGCAGCTGGTTCTGGTTGCATCCATGGCCGGATTGGTGGGGTGTTATGGCTACGCGGCTTATTGTGCTTCCAAATACGGAGTGGTGGGGTTAGCTGAGGTGTTGCGCATCGAGCTGGCAACGCGGGGCATTGATGTCTCTGTGGTGTGCCCTCCGGAAGTGGAAACGCCGATGGTAGAGGCGGAGCGCTTGAATCGCCCCAGGCAAACCGAAGCGCTGAAGTTGATGGCCGGCACCTTGCCTTTGAATGATGCCGTGGCGCAGATCCGCAAAGGTATCGATCGCCGCCGGTTTATGATTATCCCGGGTTGGCGGGCCAGGGGGCTTTGGTTCACCAACAAGCTGCTCCCGGGATACTGGACGAGAACCCTGGCCGATTATCTTGTCAGCAGGTCGTCGCACTCGTAGGTTGTTGATGCGGGTGATCATTTTTTGGCCGTTTAATGTATGACCTTTGTCAAGCCCATGGTACCCTAGGCACCTTCTTTATCTGCTGCCTGTTTGGCTTGTTGGTTGCGCTGCCTCCATGATGTTTTTCAGAGTTCTGACGGTTCTTTCACTCCTTTTCCATGTGCCGGTTTTATCCGCCGAGAGCCCCAGAAATGTTGGCTTTTACTATGGCCACGAGTCACCGATAGGGCCACTGTTTGCCTACGACTGGCTGGTGTTGCAACCGGATCAGGCCACAGATGCCCGGCTGTCTCTGCTTTCCCGGGGAGGGACTGCGCCCCTGGCGTACGTTGCGGTTGACGAGATTGCCAAATCTCACGCGCTTTTCCCGCAAGTAGATCCGGCCTGGATCGTTGGTCGCAACAAGGCCTGGGGGAGCGTGATTCTGGATATCCGCAAACCCGAAGTCCGGCGGTTTCTCGTGGATAAGCGCGTTGTGCCGGCGTTGATGCGAGGCTTTGAAGGGGTTTTTCTCGACACGCTCGATAGTCACCTGATGGTGGAGGCCGGCAAGGTAGACGCATTGAGCTTCGCGCAAGCGCAGGCTGATCTGATTGCCGATATCCGAGATAGGTACCCTGAAGCTGTCATGATTATTAACCGCGGCTTTCATCTGCCGGTCCGGGCGCTTGATCAGGTGGATGCGCTGGCGTTCGAGTCCTACTTCGAGGGCTTTGATCCAGAGTCGGGTCGCTATCGCCCGGTTCCTGAGGAACATCGGGAATGGCTGGATGCTCGTATTGCCGAGTGGTCGGCTCGATATCCCGAAAAGCCCGTTATTGCCATTGATTACACAGCGACGCCACAGTTGGCTCAAGAAACGGCCCATCGTCTTCGCGATCGGGGCCTTTTGCCGGTGGTCAGCAACCAGGCGCTGGATCGATTAGGCCCGACGTCGCCAGAGACGATACGCCGACAAGTGCTGGTGTTGCATGACCTGCCGCCGCAGCAAGCGGATCAGAGTCAGGCCCACAGCCGTTTGGGCGTTGTTCTGGAATACCTCGGGTTTGTACCGGTATACCGCTCTGCTCTGGAACCTCCCTTATCCGAACCCGTGCTCGACCGATATCACGGCGTGGTTGTCTGGTGGGAAGCGGGCACGGCTCATAGCCGGCTGTGTCAGTGGCTGGGAAATAGCGTTCAAGACCAGTTGCCGTTGGTTTTAATGGGGTTAATGCCCGCAGCTCCCGCCTGTCAGAGACTCGTTTCTGGCCAGCGCATGCGGGTCCCGGAGGGGATGCTGCAGGTTTCTGCACTTCAGGAGACGGTTGGCAGGTTTGAAGGTAGCCGTCTGCCGGCGCGGGTTCCTTTGGCGATGCCGCCCGCCATGGATACCTATGAGCCGTGGATTCTGATTGAGGACAAGAACGCGCGATCCTACTCCCCGGTATTTATTCGCCCGGAAGGGGGCGTTGCGCTGAGTCCGTTTTTGTTTGAGCCAGGGCCAGACAATGCAGCGTATTGGCTGTTTGACCCGGTACGGTTTATGGCCGATGCATTGAAGCCGGAGAGTCATCCTGGCGTGGATGCAACGACGGAAGCCGGGCGACGCATCATCACGGCTCACATCGACGGCGATGGAGCGGTTTCCCGGGCTAACCTGCCTGGAACCCCGCAAGCCATCAAGGTGATCCTGGACAAGATCATCCGCCACTATCCCATCCCCCATACGGTTTCCGTCATCGAAGCGGAAGTCTCGGAGCGCGGGGTCTATCCGGCAGAGAGTCGGGAGGCGTTGGAGACTACGCGGCAGATCTTCCGGGAGCCGAATGTCGAGGTGGCCTCTCATACGTTCAGTCACCCGTTTTTCTGGCGCATGATGGAGGGTGGGGAAGCGCCGACGGCCGAGCAGGCCGCCTACGGATATGCCATGGAAGTGCCGGGTTACGAACCGGATCTGAAAAGGGAAATCCCGGGTTCGGTGGCCTTTGTTAACGAGCTGACCCCGGACGATAAAGCGGTTCGTGTCTTTCTGTGGAGTGGTGATGCCCGGCCCGGTAAAACGGCGTTGCGAATGGTGAGGGAGTTGGG
>ENA-ORCU01000138-ORCU01000138.1-marine-metagenome-genome-assembly--contig:-NODE-138-length-48231-cov-17.157619_pt1 | contig 48231 bp, 40 predicted proteins | sample MGYA00248631_ERZ508512 | MGnify/ENA primary metagenome ERZ508512 (study PRJEB26183, sample SAMN06268844) | marine metagenome | isolation source: Tt an P1 anaerobic enrichment on pine from sediment taken...
CCTGTCCGCCGCCAGCCTGTGGTACCGGCGCCGTGTACTGGCCCTCGTTTGCCTGACCCTGACCCTGAGCGTAACCCTGCTGCTTGGCATCCAGTACCTGCGCACAGAAATCCGACAGTCATTCACCAGCACCATCAGCGGCACCGACCTTATCGTAGGGGCCCGCAGTGGCCAACTGAATCTGCTGCTTTACACGGTGTTCCACATCGGTGATGCCACCAACAACATTCGCTGGTCTACCTATCAGTCCATGACTGAGGACAGCCGCATCGACTGGCTGATCCCGATTTCCCTGGGCGACAGCTACCGCGGCTATCGGGTTGTCAGCACCAACGAGCAGTTCCTGGCCCACTTCCGCTATGGCAACGACCAACCGCTGACCCTGGCGAGCGGAGACTGGTTTTCTGACCTGTTTGACGTGGTGATCGGCGCCGGCGTGGCCCGGCAGCTTGATCATGAACTGAACGACGACCTGGTGCTTTCCCATGGCGGTGGCCGCACCAGCTTCTCGAATCACAAGGACCTGCCATTCCGGGTATCCGGCATTCTCGCGCCAACCGGCACGCCCGTCGACCAGGCGGTTTACATCAGCCTTGAAGCCATGGAAGCCATGCATGTGGGCTGGGAATCCGGTGTAGCCATCCCGGGGCGGACCCTGTCGGCCGACCAGGCACGCAACCGGGACTACACTCCGGATGCCATCACTGCGGTGTTCATTGGCCTCGACCGCCCGATCCTCACCTTTCAGGTTCAACGGGAGCTGAACCAGTCCCGCGAGGAACCTCTGTCAGCCATCCTGCCGGGCGCGGCCCTGAGCGAGCTCTGGCGGATGATGGGGCAATTTGAAAAAGCCCTGCTGGGCATCAGCGGCTTTGTCGTGATCACCAGCCTGGTGGGACTGATTGCGGTTTTGCTTACCCTGCAAGCCCAGCGGCAACGGGAGATTGCCATTTTGCGGGCGACCGGAGCTTCACCAGGGCTGATTGCCGGTCTGTACAGCCTGGAGTGCGTCGGGCTTGCCCTGGCCAGTTGCCTGTTCGCCCTGCTACTCGGCGCTGCGGCCATCGCCGGCCTCAGCCCCTGGCTCCTGGAACACTACGGACTGCAAATCCGGCTTCGGCCGCTGGCCCGGGAGGAGTGGCTGTTACTGGTGGCAGTGCCGCTCTCTGCGTTGGCAGTGTCCGCCCTGCCCGCACTGAACACCTGGCGAGCAGGCCGACAACAGGGGTTCGGGGCACAGGATTCCAGCTGAACTGACGCAAAAGGTGACAGGCCTCACGGCGGGCACGCCATGACAATGCGGTAAATTGACCGGTCTGGCGCGCGCACTTATAGTAACTCTCATCAAAATCACCGATGTTGGGCAGGTCATGGAACAGTCCGAAGTACAGGCATTAGCGGACAAGCTGGACAAGCTGATCGAGCGCTGCGACAAGCTGGAGAAAGACAACGCCCTGCTAAGGGAGCTGCAGGACGACTGGAACCGGGAACGGGCCCAGCTAATGCACAAAAACGATCTTGCCAAAAACAAGATTGAAGCCATGATCGGCCGTCTTCGGGCACTGGAGCACCACTGATGTCACAGACCCCAACCACCGTGGAAGTCAGGATTCTCGACAAGGAATACCTGGTGGCCTGTCCGCAGGAAGAGCAGGAAGCCCTGCTACGTGCGGCCCGGCATCTGGACACCAAAATGCGTGAAATCCGCTCCAGCGGCAAGGTATTCGGTACCGAGCGCATTGCCGTGATGGCCGCCCTGAACATCACCCATGAACTGCTGGAACGCGACACCATGTCAGACGCCACCAGCAGCATCCTGCGTGCCATGGATAACCGGCTTGATGAAGCACTGGGAGAGCCTTCGGGCAACTGATCCGGAAAGAATCCGGAAACGGGGTTGCAATCCTCCCCGGCCCTGCCCGTATAATGGAACCAACTTCCTGGGCTGTTCGCTGGTCGGGTACGTCCTCGAGCCGATGCGCATTACCCAGGTGGCTACTTCAGGGCATTGTGAGCATGTCCCCCAAGGGGGAAAGCCTAATATGTCACAGCGGCCACCGACCTTGAACTTCTGGGTTCAAGGGCTACATCCGATAACGGCAGCCCGGGAAGCTTTTCACCGTTACTCCGATTGCGACTTCCTGAATCTCAAGTGCAGCAAAGCGTCCTGAACCTCCTGGTTACCGAACCGCTCATCGAACAACAGTCCAGACCACACTGAGTCGTCCGACCTGGCCTGATCCTTTCGTTGCTGGTACAGCGAATCCCAGCGTTCCAGGTACTGATAGGCCAGCTCATCATCCGGGGCCACCTGCTCACCCCGGTAGTACATCAGCCCGAGGTACGCCAGGGCGGCCATGTTCTCCTCCTCCGCCGCCATCTCCAGAAGCTGTCGAACTTCTTCTGCATGAACCTCAGCCTGACCGGCGTAATACATTGCCTGTCTATAGCGCGCATTTGAGACAGCTTGACGCAGATTATCCGGCACATCGGCAACCGGCATAAACACAAACCGCTCGCGAGCTTTCGCAGCGCTCTCATCCCGGCCATCCTGCTGCAACTCTCGCGCCAAAAGCAGCTGTGCGGGCAGGTGGCCCTTATCAGCGGCGCGCCTCAGCCAACCTACAGCATCCACCAGACTGGGCGGAATACTGGCCAGCCCCTGACTGTAGATCGCACCAAGTTTGTAGGCCGCCTCCGCATCCCGGTAAGCCATGCTTTCCAACAGATCCAAGGCTCGGCGATGCTGTTCTTCGGCCATACCCGGCAGGCTCGAGAGATAGATATCGGCCAGCAAGTGCTTGGCCCGATCGTCTTCCCGTTCTATCTGTTCGAGACGCGCAACGGCCAGACCCACCTGCATCGAGCGCCCGTCTTCGGGATTCAGATACAGGTGAGCCAACCAGAGATTCGCCTCTTTCTCGCCCCGGTCGGCCGCACGCTCCAGCTGATCGAGCGCCCCAAGATAATCAGCCTCGGAACGCTGCTTTCCGCGAGCCAGCGCCACACCTCGGGCCAGCAGTGCTTTCGGGTAGTTCTGATCGGCAGACCGTTGCAGCCATTGCTCTGCTTCGGCAGGGTTAAACCAAGGTGAATCTGGCGCTCCATATATTTGGGCTATCATGTACTGGGCGCGGGCGCTGCCTTTATCTCCGGCATACCGGTACCACGCTACCCGGCGTTGCGCACTGGGATCCACCAGGGCCGGATACAATGTAGCCAGGTAGCGCATGGTGCCTGCATCGGTGTCCGGACGACTTGCGCGCCATACCTCGTCTGCACTCTGGAGAATAAACTCGCCTTCCTCATCCAGACAGGCCCAGGCAGGTACCCTGTCCCGGGTTTCGGGGCCGCAGTATTCAGCCAGAGCCCGGTGATGAAACAGATTCGAAGCATTATCTACCTCACCGATTTCGGGGATCAGTGCCACCGCCTGTTTGCGATCCTGCTCGACCAGCTCCCCGGACCAATAGATCATCGCGAGATCAATCAAGGCTCGCGGATAGTCCGCCGCACGGAGAAGCACTAACGACCTGGACACATCACGGTTTTCTGCCTGCCCTCGCCGATAGATCTCGGCCAACAAATGCCGCGCTTCGCGCTCGTAGACCGAAAACGGTTTCTGAAGCTCTCGCTCCAGCAACTCGGCAGCTGCCCGCTCATCCGCTGGCCCGCCCAGGCCAAGATACGTCAAGCGAGCCAGTTCATAGCGCGCCCGACTGCTTTCATAACTCTCGGTCTCACCGTCAAGGTAACTCTGGAGATGGTGGCGGGCACCGGAATATTCAGCAGAAGCCAACGCACGAACACCCACCTGGTAAACCTCGGGGGATCCGGTCGCGCAACCAGACAAAGCAACAATCAAAACCGCAGGAAGCAACAGGCGAGCGTATCGGGGGAAATCCATGGCAGAATACAGCCTCTGAAAAAACAACGGACTGCAGACTAGCAGAATTTTAACGGGGCGTTATTGATGTGATACAACATAGGCCGAATTCACGACGCAGCAGCAGGTAATCGCCATCTTGAATCCGCATCATCAAGCAAGGACGTTTGACGCCGGCAATGATCGGGCCTCACGCCGCCAGCTCCGCCAAACTCTTCGCCAGAAACGGAGAAGCCTGTCGTTTGAAGAACAGCGGCAAGCTTCCGAACGTCTCGCCCTTAACCTGCTGAGGCACCCCGACCTGCACCGGGCACGCCACATTGGCATCTACCTGGCCAACGACGGCGAAATTGACCCGTCCCTGTATATTGATCTGGCTCGCAAAAAAGGCATCCGGTTCTACCTGCCCATTCTGCACCCGATCTACACGGGCAAGCTGGTTTTCAGCCCCTATTTTGATGGAGTGCAACTGACGGCAAACCGCTTCGGCATTCCAGAACCCCCGTTCCCGCGCTCAAGACGCAAGCCGGCCTGGGCACTGGATGCAGTGCTGTTTCCATTGGTAGGGTTTGACGAAACCGGAGGGCGACTGGGTATGGGCGGCGGCTTCTACGACCGAACCTTCGCGTTCAGCCGAATCAGGCCCTGCATGGCACCAAAGCTGGTTGGCCTGGCCCACGATTTTCAGCGCGTGGAACAGTTGCCAATTGAGCCCTGGGATGTGCCTTTACACGGTGTGGTAACGGATAAGCGTTGTTACCGTTTCAGACCCTGATTGGCAGACAGAACATAGCCTACTGCAGATGCTTCGCGGTCGGCACGCTTGTCCTCAGACGCCTGAATGGACGTAAAACCCGTAATCACAAGGCCGACAGCAAAGATGAGCACAATGGCACGAATGATGTCAGGCTTGCTCCCCATTTCTTGGATTCCCGTTATTCTTTCATTCAATTGGCAGGAAAATCAGACAACTATTACTGATTCGCAGAATTAGACGAAAGACTAACACGTAACTTGATTTTTACAATTTTTGACAGATTACCGTTATGTAAGAGTTGTAGCGTTCCACCCTCAGGTGGAACGCCCGTTGCCTGCTCCCAAAAACAGCCGATAGGCCTCGTTGTCAGTCATGTTTTCATAACGAAAACCGACCTTGTCGAGCATTCCCTCAAAGTCCGCCACCTCATTGTCCTCAACCTGCGCGCCCAATAGCACCCGGCTGTAGGCCGCACCATGATTGCGGTAGTGGAACATGGAAATATTCCAGCGCGTTCCCAGCGACATCAGGAACTTCAGCAAAGCTCCCGGGCGCTCGGGAAATTCAAACTGGAACACCTTTTCATTGGTAATCGTCGGTGCATGGCCCCCGACCATATGGCGAATATGCTGCTTGGCCAGGTCGCTGTCGGTAAGGTCGACCACCGAGTACCCGCTTTCCCGAAGATCCTGCACCAGTTCTTCCCGGCCATGTCCGCCAGCGGCAATCTGGATTCCCACGAAAATGGTGGCGTTCTGAGCATCCGCATAGCGGTAATTAAACTCGGTGATGCTACGCTTGTGCAGCGCATTGATGAACGTTTTGAACGCGCCCGGCTTCTCCGGGATCGTTACCGCCAGAATCGCCTCGCGCTTCTCTCCCACTTCGGTGCGCTCGGACACATAGCGCAGTCGGTCGAAGTTCATGTTGGCACCACTGAGGGTGGCAATCAGGTTTTCATCCTCGATCTTTTCCCTCGCGATGTACTTCTTGATACCCGCTACACCCAGAGCACCTGCCGGTTCGGCAATGGAGCGAGTATCTTCAAACACATCCTTGATGGCCGCACAGATCTCATCCGTGGACACTGTGATCACTTCATCTACGTGATCCTTGCAGATTTCCCAGGGATACTCACCTATCTGTTTGACCGCCACGCCATCGGCGAAGATGCCCACCTCATCCAGCACCACACGCTCACCGGCCTTCATGGCCGCCTGCAGACAGTTGGAGTCTTCCGGCTCCACACCAATCACTTTGATTTCCGGGCGCAGATACTTGATATAGGCCGCCATGCCGGCAATCAGCCCGCCGCCACCGACACAGATGAAGATGGCATGAATCGGCTTGCTGAACTGCCACATGATTTCCATGGCTACAGTGCCCTGACCGGCAATCACATCCGGGTCGTCGTAGGGAGGGATGTAGGTGTAGCCGTGCTTCTGGATCAACTCCTGTGCGTGGGCCGCAGCCTCGTCAAAAGCATCCCCCTTGAGAACCACTCTGGCACCGTGGTCGCGAACTGAGCGTACCTTGATCTCCGGCGTCGTCTGCGGCATCACGATAACGGCTTTGATGCCCAGCTTCTTGGCGGCCAGAGCCACGCCCTGGGCATGATTGCCGGCGGAAGCGCAGATAACTCCCTTGGCCTTTTGCTCTTCCGACAGCTGAGCAATCCGGTTGTAGGCGCCGCGAATCTTGAAGGAAAACACCGGCTGAAGGTCTTCACGCTTGAGCATAATATTGTTGCCAAAGCGCTTGGAAAGACTACGGGCTTCAGTCAGGGGTGTTTCGATGGCCACGTCGTAGACGCGCGCATCGAGTATCTTCTTGATATAGCGTTGCGGCATGATGGTTCCGGTTGCTGGTGAGTGATCAGGAAAAACCCACAGTGTAGAAAGTTTGCACGCTTGCCGTCTATAAGCAGAGTTGCTGCAGGCGTATAATAGTGCCCAAATTCAACGCAAACCTCCGGGAGCCCCCCATGACCCAGGACGAACTGAAACAAGCCGTTGCCAAAGCTGCAGTGGATCACATCGCCCCTCACCTGGAACCGAGCAGCATTGTCGGGGTGGGCACCGGCAGCACCGCCAACTTTTTCATCGACTATCTGGCGGAATACCGCAACGACTTCGACGGCGCCGTCGCAAGCTCCGAGGCAACCGCCGAACGACTGAAAAAGCACGGCATCCCGGTATACGACCTCAACGCCGTCAACGAAATCGAGTTTTACGTCGACGGTGCCGACGAAACCAACGAGAGCCTGGAACTGATCAAAGGCGGTGGCGGCGCCCTGACCCGGGAAAAAATTGTAGCCGCCGTCGCCAAGACCTTTATCTGCATCGCCGATGAATCCAAGAAAGTCGGCATTCTGGGCGAATTCCCGCTGCCCGTGGAAGTCATTCCCATGGCCCGTAGCCATGTCGGCCGCGAGATCGTAAAACTCGGGGGCGATCCGGTTTACCGGGATGGTTTTATCACCGACAACGGCAACATCATCATCGACATCCACAACATGGATATCTCCCGCCCGCTGGTGGTTGAAGAAAAGCTCAATAACATTGTCGGCGTGGTCACCAACGGACTGTTCGCCCGCCGCCCGGCCGATCTGCTGCTACTCGGTACCCGTGACGGAGTGAAAAGCATCGCCCGCGGTGCATAAATCCCTGTAAGGCACTCCGCCTGACAAGCTGGCCATTCGGGCCAGCTTTTTTATTACCTGAACAAATCCAAACCAAGCGCTTGCTTGGTAGGCAGGATTGCGCGACACTCACCTCATCGCAAAACAAGAACACAGGGAGCCAATCCGTGTCTGACTACTTCAACGAAACCCATGAACAGGTGCGCCAAACCGCCCGGAAATTCATCGAGACCCACGTCCGGCCCCATATTGACGACTGGGAAGAGGCCGGTGAATTCCCCCGTGAAATCTATAAACTCGCCGGCGACGCCGGACTCCTGGGCATCGGATTCCCTGAAACTCTGGGCGGCATCGGTGAAGGCGATATTTTTATGAAAGTCGCAGTTTCCGAGGAACTGATGCGATCCACCTCTGGCGGCTTCGTGGCCAGTATCGGTTCCCTGGATATCGGCCTGCCGCCGGTGGCCAAGTGGGCCAAACAAGACATTCAGGAACAGATCGTGCCGCCCGTCCTGCGCGGCGACAAAATCGCGGCCCTGGCCGTGACCGAACCCGGTGGCGGCTCCGACGTCGCCAACCTGAAAACCCGTGCCGTAAAAGACGGCGACCACTACATCGTCAACGGTAGCAAAACCTTCATCACCAGCGGCATCCGCGCCGACCATTACACCGTCGCCGTGCGCACCGGGGGCGAAGGCCACGGCGGCATCAGCCTGTTGCTGATTGACAAAGGCACACCAGGCTTCACCACCGGCAACAAACTCCGGAAAATGGGCTGGTGGGCCAGCGACACCGCCGAACTCTTCTTCGAGGACTGCCGGGTACCGGCCGACCGAATGATCGGCGCCGAAAACGCCGGCTTTATCGCCATCATGAGCAACTTCCTGGCTGAACGCCTGAGCCTGTCCATCATGGCCTACATGACCGCCCAGATCGCCTACGAAGCCGCTCTGGATTACACCAGACAACGCCAGGCCTTCGGCCGCCCCGTTGCCGGCTTTCAGGTCACCCGCCACAAACTCGTTGACATGGCCACCCAGATCGACATCGCCCGGGAATACACCTACCGCTGTGCCGCACTGATGCAGGCCGGCAAAAACCCCATTAAACAGGTGGCTATGGCCAAGAATTTCGCCGTGGACGTGTGCGAAAAAGTCACCCGCGAGGCGGTACAGCTGTTTGGTGGTATGGGCTATATGCGGGAGTCAGTGGTGGAGCGGCTGTACCGGGATGCCAAGATTCTGTCCATTGGCGGCGGCACCACGGAAATCATGAAGGAGCTGATAGCCAAACAGATCAGGCTGTGACCAAGGTTTAGTTTCGAATGGCAAGAGACTTCCGTATAATTGCGCCCACTTTTTAAACGCAGTTAAACGAACCCTAACGTACCAGGAAGGATCGCACATGCAATTCGACAACATCCCCGCTGGCAAGAACCCGCCAGAAGACATCTACGTTGCCATCGAAATCCCGGCCAACAGCTCTCCGGTCAAGTACGAACTGGACAAGGACATGGGCGCCCTGCTGGTTGACCGTTTCATGGCCACTCCGATGTTCTACCCGGCCAACTACGGCTTCATCCCCCACACCCTGGCCGACGACGGCGACCCACTGGACGTCCTGGTGGTCACCCCGTACCCGGTGCAGGCTGGCTCGGTCATTCGTTGCCGCCCGGTAGGCGTACTGAACATGGAAGACGAAGCCGGTGGTGATGCCAAACTGGTGGCCGTGCCCCACGACAAGCTGACCCAGACCTACCACAACGTTCGTGAAATCGAAGACCTGCCGGAACTGCTGCGTGATCAGATCCGTCACTTCTTCGAGAACTACAAGACTCTGGAGCCCGGCAAGTGGGTGAAAGTGCAGGGCTGGGACAACGCTGCAGCCGCCAAGAAAGCTATCGAAGACGCCATCAACGCCTACAAGGGCTGATCACGCTTCGAACATAAAAAAGCCGGGCAAGTCTAACGACTGCCCGGCTTTTTTGTGCCTGAGCCAAAGCTCAGACAACGGCGCTTATCAGCCCCGCGACAACAGGTCCCGCATATCACTGATCGCAGCATTCGCCCGTGACAGATAAGCCGCCATGGTCAACGAATGGTTGGCCAGCACACCGAAACCACTGCCATTGAGAATCACCGGGCTCCACATCGAAGCCTGGGTGCCCTCCAGTTCGATAATGATCTGCTTTACGCTCGCCATGGCGTTCTTGTCCTGCAACACTTTCCGGAAATCCACTTCCACCGCCCGGAAAATATGCAGCAACGCCCAGGCACTGCCTCGCGCCTCGTAAAAGACATCATCAATTTTGGTCCACGAGGTTTTGACATCCTCGCCACCGGTCTCTTCCGCCAGAGGATCATCCGGATTCAGATTAGCGACGGCATCCGACACCGACGCCTTGCCCACGCTTTCGCTGAGCGTGCGGGACAGGCTACCCAACCGGGTTTCCAGATCCGCCAGCCAGTTGTTCAGGTTATCCGCCCGGGCAAAGAACTGGGCGTCCGCCTGGGCCGGATCGGACAGGCGATTCAGATAGCGCTTGAGCGCATTGATACCACGCCGGTACTCGTTCTCGGTCGATGGAATGGCCCAGCTTTCACTATCGAAGTGGAACTGGGGCTCGGCAATGGTCAGATCCGGGTCTTCCGCTGACTGGCTCTGGGAACGACTGATATCCTTACGCATCGCCCGGGAAAGATCCCGCAACTGGACCAGCACGCCATATTCCCAGTTCGGCATATTGTCCATCCACAGACCGGGAGGCGTGATGTCGTTGGAAAAATAACCGCCGGGCTTATCCAGCAGGGTCTCGGCAATGCGGATCATGGTGGCGGTGGTGGCAAAACCGGTCACCGGCTCCCTATCCATGGTGCTTGCCAGCGTACGGGTGTGATCACGTACAGAAAAGGTATCTGGCTCACTGCTCCAGTAGATACCCAGAACCATCGCAATCAGCAGGTAGACCACCAACAAGGCAACCACCAACTTGCCAATAACACCGCTACCGCCGGTGTAATCCTGCACATCGTCTTTCTTGTCCCTGAAGTACTGTCTGATCTTGCCAGGCATAAGACTCCTGATCTCCTGTTGATTACGTGTCTGCGGCAAATGGTCTGCCAAGATGGTAGCCCATGGCGCCGTCAATACCCAGTCTACAGAGTACCGAGTATTCCGCCGCGGTTTCTACTCCCGTAGCGTACACCTTCACCCCCCGACTGTGGGCAATACCGACAACCGACTCCAGCCAGAACCGGTTTTCATCATGACGGTCCAGGTTGTGGATGAAGCTGTGATCAATCCGAACGGCCCTGAACGGCAGCCGCTTGAGATAACTGAATGGCACGCCGCCCACTCCGAACCGGTCAACCAGCACCGGTACACCAAGCCGCGACAACTCTCTTACCAGAGAGCTGACGGCTTTGCGGTGATGCTGAATGGTCACTTCGGCAATACCGACCCACAAGCGCCCGGCTGTGCGCCCCGCCCGGGTAACCATGTTCAGCAGATCGTCACGGAAGCTATCAGACGCGATCGAATTACTACCCAGTGATACCGCCAGCCGTCGTTCCGGGTGGCGTTCAAGACACTCCAGCGCCCGGGTAAGCAGCATACGGTCGATATCGCTCACCAGCCCCAATCGCTCGGCCATGGGCACAAACAAACCGGCTTTCAGCGGCCCTTCTGCAGACTCAATACGGGAGAACACCTGATAATGGACCAGTGTCTGCCCCTCACCATGCACCATGGGCTGGAGCCAGAGAGACAGCTTATCTTCCCGAATCGCCTGGGTAATGATCGTGCGCCAGGTCTCCATATTGTGATGGCTCTCAACACCGGAATCGGGTAGCAGCAGGCTGCAGGAGTCCCCCCTTTGCTGAGCTGCCCTGAGAGCTTCATCGGCGGCGGCCAACAAGACCCTGATGCCATCACCGGGTCTGGCCACCGCCAGGCCAGCATGAACATGAGCGTCCATCGGGGCGGAGAGGTCAGAGTAGATGCCATCCAGCTCCCGCACCAGCTGCTCGGCCCAGATTCGCACGTCCGCTGCCGAGGCACCGGGCACAAACACCGCAAATTCTGCACCGGTTCTGCGCCCGGCAAAGGATTCGGCATGTCGGGCGACAAACGCCCGGATGCCGCCGGCCACCTGGCGCAACAACCGGTCCCCCTCGTCCCGGCCATAGGCCAGGTTATAATCTGCAAAATAGGCCAGCTGCAGCATGATCAGAACGCCAGGCGCCGACTTCTCTTCCGATTCCACTTCCACCTTCATGCGTTGGTCAAACGCGCTGCGGCTCGCCAGCCCCGTCACCGGATCTTCATTGTTCACGCGCCGCAAGTGCTGGATAAGCTTGCCCTGCCCCTCGAACAACTGACCCAGGTCATCCGCCATCTGGTTCATAGCCTCTGTCACCCGGTTCAGCTCCCGGGTGGAGCGAATACTCACTCGCTTCCGGAAATCCCGCTGGCCAAGCGCCCGGGCCTGGGCCTCGACCTCTTTCAGGGGCCTCAAAGTCCTCCGGAGTAACAGAAACAGCCCCAGCAAGCCACCAGTGGCGATCACCAGGGCGGATAGCAGCAGCCCCAGGGAAATATGCCAGAGGTCGTCGTAGGCCCGCCCGGGATGACTCACCACCCGCACCTTGCCCAACCGGCTCCAGCCCCTGACCACCTCCGCCTCCGCCACCGGCAAGGGCAATGCCGCCAGGGAAACAAACCACTCTGGCGCGCGGTTAGCCTGCAGCGGCATGCGCCGACCGGCAATCATCTCGCCATCGTGCCCCAGATACTCAACAGCCAGGTAACGACCACTGTCGAATACCGCATCAATCAGTGACGCCGAGGCCACCGGATCAGAACCGTCAATGGCATTGGACAGCGAAAGCCCGGTTGCGGTGGCACCATCGCGGGCGTGAGCGGCCAGTTGATCGGCAACATAGTCCCGGAAATAGCCATAGCTGGTCACGAACGCAACCACCAGCGTGAGCGTCAGCAGAGTGCCGGCGAATAGCAACAGCAAGGTCTGCAAGGTAATTTCCCCTCGCTGCCTGCGGTTATAAGAGTTGTCGAGCATCCCTGCCATCACATCGGGGCTCCATCAGAGAAACGAGTATCAGGTTAGCTGTGACCCGGGCCGCAGAGTTGACAAACATTTACATAGCGCAACCTACGCCCACAACATTAAACACTATAGACTCTACACAAGGACCATAAAGCCTCTGTATAACTCATAAATGGCAAAAATTCGCGCAGACGGATATCGCGATCAACAATTGGACAGACAGGCCGGAGCACCATGAACGACGAAAGCCAGAAAGAGAAACTCAGGCAGCATTTCGCCCGCCGTGTCACCACCCAGGCCCGGGTGGTGCTTGATACCTGGCAGAAAATCCGCGACGACCGCAGTCAGGCGCCAGCCCACCGGGACGATCTGACTGCCGCAGCCGACAAACTCGTTCGTTATGCCCGGCGTTTCGAGATGGACAGCCACGCGGCTGCCGGCGAGTTGATCCTGTCCCTGTTGACGGACTGGCATCAGGACACCCCCCTGGACGATGCCAAAGCCAAGGCACTGGAAGATGCCACCGAGAATCTGCGCCTGTCCACCCAGCGGCGCACCGACCAGGACACCTCCAGCGCCCCCCAGCAGTATCGTCGCACGCCAGTTTATATTGCCCTGTCGAACGAAGAGATGGCCTCACGACTGATCCGGCAACTGGAATTTTTCGGTTTTCGCGCTTCCGCCTTTAGTGCATCAGCAGACCTGATTGAGGCCTGTGCGCTCAGCAAACCGGAAACCATCCTGATGGATGTCAGCTTCGGCGGCAGAGATAATGACGGCATTGCGACCGTGGAACAGTTACAGGAGCAACACGACACTCCGATCCCCATCATTTTCGTCAGCGACGAGGACGGCAGCATCGAAACCCGGCTGCGCGCCTCCCGCTGCGGCGGGGAGGAGTTCTTCTACCCGGCGGTGGACCCCGGCCAACTGATAGAAAAGATCGAAACCTATACCCACGGCAACACTGTCGAGCCCTACAAGGTGCTGGTCCTGGACGATTCCCGGGCCCAGGCCAAATACATGGAAACGGTATTGAAAAAGGCGGGAATGACCGCTCACATCATCACCGACCCGATGCAAATCATTCATGCCCTGGAGGAGTTCTCACCAGAAATCATCATCCTGGACATGTACATGCCCGGCTGCACCGGCATGGAGATTGCCCGTGTCATCCGCCAGCAGGATCGTTTCCACAGTGTTCCCATCATTTACCTGTCGGCGGAAGAGGATGTCAGCAAACAGCTGCACGCCATGAGCCTGGGTGGTGACGACTTCCTGACCAAGCCCATCGATCCCAAGCACCTGATTGCGACCCTGCACAACCGGGGTCGGCGAGCCCGCTCACTGCTGGCACTGATGATCCGCGACAGCCTGACCGGCCTGTTCAATCACACCCACACCCTGCATCTGCTGGAGCAGGAAATCGTGCGTGCGCGCCAGAAAGATCAGCCCATGTGCTTTGCCATGATCGATATCGACTTCTTCAAGAAGGTAAACGACACCTTTGGCCACCCGATTGGCGACCGGATTCTGCGCAGCCTGTCCATGTTCCTGAAGCAACGTCTGCGCAAGACCGATCATATTGGCCGCTACGGTGGAGAAGAGTTCGCCATCATCCTGCCGAACACCCGCCCGGGCGATGCCCGCAATGTCCTCAACGAAATTCGTGAGCGCTTCTCCGAGCTGACCCAGCAGGCCGGCGACCGGGAATTCAATGTCACCTTCAGTTGCGGTATTGCCGACTGGCAGGGTGAAACCGCCCAGGCCCTGTGCGAGCGCGCAGACCGCGCCCTGTATACGTCCAAGGAGCACGGCCGCAACTGCGTGACCCTGGCCGAGACCTGACCTTCCGGGCCGGGCAATCGCCCGGCCCATGAAACCAATGTCGAATACCGACATTCACCGCCATGATCAACAATGATTGTCATCAACGAAATGTCATCGCGTGACAGCAGGTTGCTGTGTAACCTTTTCAGAGCAATGGACAACCGGCAGGATTGTCAAAAAGTGTTGATCTGGGGATAACAAGCACGCACCATTGGGGTAACGTGCCGTCATCTTCGGCGATCCTGTTAAAAAACCATCAAGGCAGACAGAACCATGTCGACCATTCTTGTGCTCCACGGCCCGAACCTGAATATGCTCGGAACCCGAGAGCCCGAGGTCTATGGCCACGAGACCCTGGCCGATATAGACGACCGCTTGCGCAGCAAGGCGGCTGAGAAAGGCCATCATCTGTTACACCTGCAGTCAAACGCGGAATATGAATTGATAGAAAGAGTGCATGAAGCCAGGGCTGAAGGGGTGGATTTCATCATCATCAATCCCGCCGCCTTCACCCACACCAGCGTGGCCCTTCGGGATGCCATGCTGGCGTCGGGCATTCCCTTTATTGAAGTGCATCTTTCAAACGTGCATGCGCGGGAACCTTTCCGCCATCACTCTTATTTTTCAGATATCGCCGAAGGCGTTATCTGCGGGCTGGGCAGCCAGGGCTACGATCTCGCCCTGAAGGCGGCCCTGCAACGAATTCACCGATAGAACACAGAAACGGGACTGGAACAGTTATGGATATTCGCAAAATCAAGAAACTCATTGAGCTCCTTGAGGAATCAGACGTCGAAGAACTGGAGATCCAGGAAGGCGACGATTCGGTTCGCATTTCCCGCCGTCGCGAGCCCGCCGCCGGTGGACATTACGTCAGCCATTACGCGGCACCAGCCCCCCAGGCCGCTGCCCCGGCTCCGGCACCCGCGGCTGATGCCGCCCCGGCTGCGGAATCCTCGGCTCCGGCAGCCCCCTCTGGCCACGCCGTGAAATCCCCGATGGTTGGCACCTTCTACCGTGCGCCGTCCCCCACCGCCAGCTCCTTTGTTGAAGTGGGCCAGAAAGTAAACGTGGGTGACGTGATCTGTATCGTTGAAGCCATGAAGATGATGAACCAGATCGAAGCCGACAAGGCCGGTACCGTTACCGAAATCCTGGTCGAAAATGGCCAGCCGGTTGAGTTTGACCAGCCCCTGGTCGTCATTTCCTGAATTCGGTGATTGCTAACCATGGCCATGTTAGAAAAAGTTCTGATCGCAAACCGCGGTGAAATCGCCCTGCGTATTCTCCGCGCGTGCAAGGAGCTGGGCATCAAGACCGTTGCGGTACATTCCCAGGTAGACCGCGACCTGATGCACGTTCGCCTTGCCGACGAATCTGTCTGCATTGGCCCAAACAGTGCCACAGACAGCTACCTCAATATCCCAACCATCATCAGTGCCGCTGAAGTGACCGATTCGGTGGGTATCCACCCCGGTTACGGTTTCCTGGCCGAGAATGCCGACTTCGCCGAGCAGGTCGAGAAAAGCGGTTTCCGCTTTATCGGCCCCCGGGCAGAGACCATCCGCCTGATGGGTAACAAGGTGTCCGCCATCGAAGCCATGAAAAAGGCCGGCGTACCCACAGTTCCCGGCTCCGACGGCCCGCTGACGGACGACGACGAACGCACCCTCAAGCTGGCGAAACAGATTGGCTACCCGGTGATGATCAAGGCGGCCTCTGGTGGTGGTGGCCGAGGCATGCAGGTGGTGCACTCTGAAGCCGCCCTGCTGAAAGCAGTACAGATCACCCAGAGCGAAGCCAAGAATGCCTTCGGCGATCCCACCGTGTATCTAGAGAAGTTCCTGGAAACCCCACGCCACGTGGAAGTCCAGGTTCTGGCCGACATGCACGGCAACGTCATCCATCTGGGTGACCGGGACTGCTCCATGCAGCGCCGCAACCAGAAGGTAATTGAAGAAGCACCGGCACCGAACATCAACCAGGAATCCCGCGAGCGAACGCTTAAGGCGTGCGTGGATGCCTGCAAGGAAATCGGCTACGTCGGCGCCGGCACCTTCGAATTCCTGTATCAGGACGGCGAGTTCTACTTCATTGAAATGAACACGCGGGTACAGGTTGAGCATCCGGTCTCTGAGATGGTCACTGGTGTGGACATTGTGCGCGAGCAGCTGCGTATTGCCAGCGGTCTTCCACTGCAATACAGCCAGGACCAGATCCACATTTCCGGCCATGCCATTGAATGCCGGATCAACGCCGAAGACCCGAAAACCTTCGTGCCCAGCCCTGGCAAGATCAGTCATTTCCACGCTCCTGGCGGCAACGGCATCCGCGTGGATTCTCACCTGTACAGCGGCTACACCGTACCGCCGTACTACGATTCCCTGGTGGCCAAACTGATCACCTGGGGCGACGACCGGGAGATCGCCCGCCGGCGCATGAAGAATGCGCTGGACGAAATGCTGGTCGAGGGCATCAAGACCAACCAACCCCTGCATCGAAAACTGGTACGCGATGGTGGCTTTAAACAGGTAGACTTCACCATCCACTACCTTGAGAAACTGATGCGGGATTAACCATGCCCTGGATACAACTCCAGATTCCAGCTGATCCGGACACTGCGGATCAGCTGGAAGATCTGTTAATGGAAATGGGCGCCGATGCCGTTTCCATGGAAGACGCCGCCGACCAGCCGCTGTACGAGCCCGACCCGGGCACTACCCCCCTCTGGAGCCAGACCACCGTCACTGGCCTGTTCCAGTCTGATCGCAATATCGAACAGTTACTGGCGGAGATTCGCGACGCCTGGCACCAGCAGACCCAACAGTCTTTGGCCGACATTGACGTTACCCTGGTGGAAGACAAGGACTGGGAGCGGGCCTGGATGGACGACTTCCACCCGCTGCAGTTCGGTGAACGCCTGTGGATTGTGCCCAGCTGGCACGAGGCGCCAGCCCCGGACGCCGCCAACCTGTTGCTCGACCCGGGCCTGGCTTTCGGCACCGGCACCCACCCGACCACCGCGCTGTGCCTGGAATGGCTTGACGGCCAGGATGTCGCGGGCAAGCAAGTGACCGACTACGGTTGTGGCTCCGGCATTCTGGGCCTGGCCGCCCTGTTACTGGGGGCAGAACATGTCGTTGGCGTGGATACCGATCCCCAAGCCCTGGAAGCCAGCCGTGACAACGCCCGCCGGAATGGCGTTGAAGATAACCGCCTGGATTTGTACCTGCCCGGCAACGATCCGGACACCCGAGCCGATATTATGTTGGCCAATATCCTTGCCCAGCCGCTGATCGGCCTGGCACCGAGACTGGCCGAACTGACCAGGTCCGGCGGGGATCTGGTACTGTCCGGCATCCTGTTCAATCAGGCCCGTGGCGTGATGGAAGCCTATGAGCCCTGGTTCATCATGGACGAACCGGAACAGAAAGAAGACTGGATACGCCTCACAGGACGGCGCAAGGACGGATGACGACACAGGCGTTTATGTCTAAACTGCCTCCATCGTAGTGATCGACCAGAGATCGAGCTTTCAGGAACGAAGCATGACCCAGAGCAGCCTGCAGACCCAATGCCCCAACTGTGAGACCCGTTTCCGGGTAACAGACGAACAGCTGAGCGTCGCCAGGGGCAAGGTACGCTGCGGGAACTGCATGAAGATTTTCAATGCGGTCGAACACCAGGTGGTCTCTGGCAAAGATAATGCCGGGGCCCGCCCGTCGCCCTCGTCATCTGGCTCTGAAACCGGAGCAACCAGGCCCGGCCGGTTCGACGATGAAGAGGAACTGATCTTTGCGGACAACCCCGAGGAAGATGCCACCGAAGGCCGCTATGCCGGCAGCAAACTGACGTTCTCAGATGATGAGCTCAGCGACAGCTTCCGCAATTTCGACGAGCCCGAGGAATCCGGCTTCAGCGACGACGACCTGACGCCGGAAAACCAGAATATCGACGAGAGCTGGGCCGAGGCCATGCTCAACGACGACGAGCCCGCCAAGCCATCGGCTCAGCCAGAATCAGCGAAGCCTCAGCGTCCTGCCCAGCCGCAGCCCGAACCGGAACAGGCATCGCTTCAGACGCCCCCTGCTGCCGAAACACGGCCTGAGCCGCTTCGCCGTGATGACAGCGAGTCCGATGAAACAACCCTACCCGCCAAGGAGACCTCTTCAGCGGAGCCGTCCACGGAACCGGATATCACGGACCTCAGCCTGGCGGATGACGATCGAGTGGGCGACCCGATTGTCAGCCGTACCCGCAAGCAAGCGGCGCCAGACACCCTCTACCATGACCTGCGACGGGATCCTGTATCCGTCGGTAACGGCGGAGGCCGGCTCAGAACCGTATTCTGGGCACTGGCGGTGCTGGCCCTGCTGGGCGTACTGATTGCCCAGGTTACCTGGTACCAGTTTGACCGGCTTTCTGCCATCCCCCAGCTCCGACCGTTCTACGAGAAGGGCTGCGAGATTGCCGGATGCGAACTCAAACCCCTGGTGAATGTCGAGGCTATCCAGAGCCGTAAACTGGTGGTGCGTACCGACCCGGAGAACCGGGATCAACTCATTGTCGATGCCGTGATTCTCAACCGCGCCGGCTTTGAGCAGCCGTTCCCGGCGATAGCTCTGACCTTCTCCAACCTCAATGGCGATGTGGTGGCCCAAAGCACCTTTACGCCAGAAGAGTACCTGGCCGGTGAGGCCGCAGAACTTGCCAGCATGCCGGTAGAGACGCCGGTGCGGATCGCCATCCGGATACGCGACCCCGGACGGGATGCCGTCAACTACAACCTGAGCTTTCGTCCCTGGGCGCCTTGATGCGAATCAATAGCCTTCGGGCCGACAGTTGACAGCGCAAAAGTCAACCAGAAAGCGCGAAAAATAATCAATTTTTTAACGCTTTCGCCCCTTCAATCAGCTTGCCCCCGGCGGTATCATTACCGCCCTTCGGAGACCGGAGCGGTCAGAAATTGAACAACCGCTCCAGCCGAATTTTGCTTAACCCGCTGTGACACGGACTCAGATCATGCTGCCAACGGCAAAAATCGGGCCGTACACCCTGCCCAACCCGCTGATTGTTGCACCCATGGCCGGTGTAACCGATCGCCCTTTCCGGCTTTTATGCCGGCGAATGGGGGCCGGGCTGGCGGTATCGGAAATGGTCATAGCGGACAGCAAGCTCTGGCATACGCGTAAATCCCGGACTCGCCTGAATCACGAAGGCGAACCGGAGCCCAGATCGGTCCAGATCGCCGGCGGCGACCCCGAGATGCTGGCCGATGCAGCCCGGCAAAACGCTGAATTCGGTGCTCAGATCATCGACATCAACATGGGGTGTCCGGCCAAGAAAGTCTGCAACAAGGCCGCCGGTTCGGCCCTGATGAAAGACGAGAAGCTGGTGCGGGAAATTCTGGAAGCCGTGGTGAAGGCGGTGGATGTGCCGGTGACCCTGAAAATGCGAACCGGCTGGGACAGAGACAACCGCAATGCTCCAGTCATCGCCAGGATGGCGGAAGATGCCGGCATTCAGGCTCTGGCCGTACACGGCCGTACCCGCGCAGACAAATACAACGGCGACGCGGAGTACGACACCATCGCAGAGGTCAAGGCCAGCGTTGGCATACCGGTGTTCGCCAACGGCGACATTACCACGCCGGAGAAGGCCCGGCAGGTACTCAGCCATACCGGTGCCGACGGCTTGCTGATTGGCCGGGGTGCCCAGGGCCGGCCCTGGATTTTCCGGGAGATTCTTCATTATCTGGAAACCGGAGAACACCTGCCCCAACCGCCCATGGATGAAGTAGAGCGCATTCTGGCCGGGCACCTGGAAGAACTGCACCGTTTCTACGGCGAATTGATGGGCGTGCGTATCGCCAGAAAACACGTGGGCTGGTATCTGCAGTCCCATGATGACAGCAAACAGTTCCGACAACGCTTCAACGCCATCGATGATGCGCTGGAGCAGAAAGACAGCATCGCACAGTATTTTGCAGGCTTACGAAATGGAGAGGTATTCGCAGCATGACCGCTGAGACTTTGGCAAATCAATCCCTAAGCACCCCGGCCAACGATGATCTGCATCAGTTGCACACGGTAAACCACAGCGGCAACAGCGTCACCCTGCGTGACAGCGTAGAAGTTGCCCTGAAGAACTACTTTGAGCAACTCGATGGCGCGCCGGTTACCGACGTGTACCAACTGGTACTGTCAGAAGTGGAAGCCCCGCTGCTGGAGCAGGTGATGAAATACACCCGCAACAACCAGACCAAGGCCTCCACCATGCTCGGGCTGAATCGCGGCACCCTGCGCAAGAAACTCAAGCAATACGGTCTGCTATAATCAGACCTGACCCCACAAGGGCCTCCCGGATGCGTTCGCGAGGCCCTTGTTATTTGCACCCAGGCTTACAATCCGGCTTATCTGACCAGCGAAGAAAGTGACCCATGGCAAACCAGGCAAACACCCCCGTCCGTCGCGCCCTGATCAGCGTGAGTGATAAAACCGGCATCGTCGATTTCGGCCGTGCCCTCACCGAACGCGGCGTCGAGCTGCTCTCCACCGGCGGAACCTTCCGCCTGCTCAAGGAAAACAACGTACCGGTCACCGAAGTGTCCGATTACACCGGTTTCCCGGAAATGATGGATGGCCGGGTCAAAACCCTGCACCCGAAAATCCACGGCGGCATTCTGGGCCGGCGTGGCACCGACGATGCCATCATGGCTGAGCACGGAATCAACCCCATCGACATGGTGGTGGTGAACCTGTACCCGTTCGAGGACACCGTGGCCAACCCGGACTGCGACCTGGCCACAGCCATTGAAAACATCGACATTGGCGGCCCCACCATGGTTCGTGCCGCCGCCAAGAACCACAACGATGTTGCCATTGTCGTGAACGCCTCCGACTACAACCGCGTTCTGAAAGAACTGGCGGACAACGACGGCGAGCTGACCTACAGCACCCGCTTCGACCTGGCCGTGAAGGCCTTCGAGCACACCGCCGGCTACGACGGTGCTATTGCCAACTATCTGGGCGGGCGTACCCCGGATAACGACAACGCCGACTTCCCCCGCACCTTCAATGCCCAGTTCGTGAAAGTTCAGGATATGCGCTATGGGGAAAACCCGCATCAGCGCGCTGCCTTCTACGCCGAGCGCCACCCGAAGGAAGCCTGTGTCGCCACCGCCAAACAGCTTCAGGGCAAGGAACTGAGCTACAACAACGTAGCCGACACCGATGCGGCGCTGGAGTGCGTCAAACCCTTCGCCGACCCGGCCTGCGTCATCGTCAAGCACGCCAATCCCTGTGGCGTGGCCATCGGTGCCGACATACTGCAGGCCTACGACCTGGCCTTTGCCACCGACCCGACGTCGGCCTTTGGCGGCATCATCGCCTTCAACCGTGAACTGGATGCGGCGACCGCCAAGGCCATTGTGGATCGCCAGTTCGTGGAAGTGATTATCGCCCCGAGCGTTGCGCCGGAAGCGGTCGAGATTGTTGCCGCCAAGAAGAACGTACGCCTGCTGGCCTGCGGCGAATTCGACGGTGAACGCGCCCAGACCATGGACTACAAGCGCGTCACCGGCGGCCTGCTGGTGCAGGATCGCGACCTGGGCATGGTGGCCATGGAAGACGTGAAAGTGGTTACCGAGCGCCAGCCCACCGAACAGGAACTGAACGACCTGCTGTTCGCCTGGGAAGTGGCCAAGTACGTTAAATCCAACGCTATTGTCTATGCCAAAGCCGGCCGCACCATCGGCGTCGGCGCCGGCCAGATGAGCCGCGTCTACAGCGCCAAGATTGCAGGCATCAAAGCCGCCGACGAAAACCTGGAAGTGAAGGGTTCCGTCATGGCGTCGGATGCATTCTTCCCGTTCCGTGACGGCATCGACGCCGCGGCCGAAGCCGGCATTACCGCCGTGATTCAGCCCGGCGGCTCCATGCGCGACCAGGAAGTGATCGATGCCGCCAACGAGCATGGCATTGCCATGGTCTTCACCGGCATGCGCCATTTCCGTCACTGATCGAAGAACTCAGGAGTAACACATGAACATTCTGGTTATTGGCAGTGGCGGACGTGAGCACGCCCTGGCGTGGAAAGCCGCCCAGTCACCGCATGCGGATAAAGTGTTTGTCGCACCGGGTAACGCCGGCACCGCCCGGGAACCGAATCTGGAAAACGTCGACCTGGACGTGATGGACCTGGACGGCCTGGCCAACTTCGCCGAGCAGAACAACGTCGGCCTGACCATCGTTGGCCCGGAAGCCCCGCTGGTGGCCGGCGTGGTGGACAAATTTGAAGCCCGCGGCCTGCGCATCTTCGGTCCCAGCGCTGGCGCCGCCCAGCTGGAAGGCTCCAAGGCCTTCACCAAGGACTTCCTGGCCCGCCAGAAGATTCCCACCGCCGACTACGCCAATTTCACCGATGTCGACGAGGCCCTCGCCTACGTGCGTGAAAAAGGCGCACCCATCGTGGTCAAAGCCGACGGCCTGGCCGCCGGTAAAGGTGTAATCGTCGCCATGACCCTGGCAGAAGCCGAAGATGCCATCCGCGACATGCTCGCAGGCAACGCCTTTGGCGATGCCGGCAGCCGCGTGGTGGTGGAAGAGTTTCTGGACGGCGAAGAAGCCTCCTTCATCGTGATGGTCGACGGCAAGAACGTACTGGCCATGGCCACGTCCCAGGACCACAAGCGCGTAGGCGACGGCGACACCGGCCCCAACACCGGTGGCATGGGAGCTTATTCTCCCGCCCCGGTGGTCACTGCCGATGTGCACCAGCGGATCATGGACGAGGTGATCTACCCCACGGTCAACGGCATGGCGGCGGAAGGCCATCCGTACAAGGGTTTCCTGTACGCCGGCCTGATGATCGATACCAGCGGTGCACCCAAGGTCATTGAGTTCAACTGCCGCTTTGGCGATCCGGAAACCCAGCCGATCATGCTGCGCATGAAGTCCGACCTGGTGGAACTGTGCCAGGCCGCCGTGGATGGCAAGCTGGACGCGTGCGATTCCGAGTGGGATGAACGCGCCTCTGTCGGCATCGTACTCGCTGCCGGTGGCTATCCCGCCAGCTACGACAAGGGCGATGTCATCTCCGGCCTGCCGGACGGTGAAACAGAAGGTGAGAAGGTCTTCCACGCCGGCACCAAACTCAACGGCGACGACGTAGTCACTGCCGGGGGCCGCGTGCTCTGCGCTACCGCTCTGGGTAACACCGTCACCGAAGCCCATCAACGGGCCTATGAGCTGGCAAAGAAAATCAGCTGGAACGGCATGTTCTACCGCAACGACATTGCCTACCGGGCCATTGCCCGGGAGCAGAGCTGAGGCTCCGGCTCGTCGAGTAACAGCGTCAGCCCGGTCATTGACCGGGCTTTTTTATGGGTTAGTGTTGGCATTCAATAATAGTCATAACGAAAAGGAGTTCCCTGTGCGCCGTACTCACCTGAAGCTGTTCCTGCTGCTGATCGTTACCCTGCTGGTCAGCGCCTGCTCCCGCCAGAGCATCTACGAAAACGCCATAGACTGGGAACGCTCAAGCGCCGGCCTGAAGGCCGCACAGGTCACCGTTGGCGATCTGGACATTGCCTATCTTCGCAGTGAAGAACCGGTCGATGGCGACACTCTGGTTCTGATCCACGGCTTCGGCGCCAACAAGGATAACTGGACCCGTCTGGCCAAAGAGTTCCAGGGTGAGTTCAACATCTATGCCCTCGATCTGCCAGGCCATGGCGACAGCAGTAAACCCCTGGACATCGGCTACCGTTTTGAGGATCAGGTAGATTACGTCCACCAGATACTGAAGGAACTCGGGGTGGAACGCTTCCACATGATGGGCAACTCCATGGGCGGTGCCATCACTGCCCTCTACGCTGCCACCCATCCAGAACAGGTTCACACAGCCGTACTGTTCGACCCTGCCGGTATCTTCGAATATGAAAGTGAGCTGGTGGACCTGGTCATGGATGGCGACAACCCGCTCATCCCGAAACGGGAAGGCGATTTCGACCGCCTGCTGGACTTCGCTCTGGAAAAACGCCCTTTCGTGCCCTGGCCGATCTTTGACGTGATGGAAGAAAAGGCCATCGCCAACCGGGAAGTCAACGAAGTCATTTTCCGGGCCATCCGAGACACCGGCTTCGAGCCGGATTTCCGCAACGCCATCACCAACATCCAGGCGCCGGTTCTGGTGGTCTGGGGCAAACTCGACCGGGTAATTGACTATCGCAATGCCGATGTCTTTGTTGAGGCTATCCCGAACGCGCGCAAGGCCATTCTCGATGATATCGGCCACGCGCCGATGGTGGAGGCGCCGGAGGAATCGGCAGCCCTGTTCCGGGACTTTCTTGCCGACCGGCAGCCCTGAAACCAATCGCCACTACAGCTAGGCCCGAAAAAAAGGTAGGCTTCAGAGCTTTGGATTCCGTCGTCAGAAGATTCGCCCATGCCTGAAGCCATCTGGATAAGTTTTGCCTTTGTTATCGGCCTTCTCGTCAAGGGAATCGGTTTGCCTCCGCTGGTGGGCTATCTGGCCGCCGGCTTTGTGCTCAGCGGCCTCAGCGCAACTACCAGCATCACTGCAGAGCCCACCGATGTACTGGCCCACATTGCTCATCTTGGCGTTTTGCTGCTCTTGTTTACAGTCGGCCTGAAGCTGAAGCTACGCTCCATTGTCAGCCCGGAAGTCATCGGCGGCAGTCTGCTCCACTTTGCGATTACCTGTGTGGTGTTTGCCCCCGGCCTCTACCTGCTTTTTGACCTGGACTGGACAACGGCCCTGATGCTGGCGATCGCCCTGTCCTTTTCCAGCACCGTACTGGCCGCCAAGGTACTGGAAAGCAAACGGGAACTCAGAGCCTTCCACGGCCGGGTCGCTATTGGCATATTGATCATGCAGGATCTGATTGCACTGGTGGTGATGAGTCTCGCGGCCGGCAAAACACCCTCAGAATGGGCCGTCATTGTCTTCGGCCTTCCGTTGCTCCGGCCGCTGCTCTACAGGCTGCTGGATGCCAGCGGGCACGACGAACTGCTGGTACTGCTCGGGCTTCTGCTGGCCCTGGTGGTTGGTGGCCTTGGGTTTGAGGCCGTGGGTCTGAGTTCGGAATTGGGTGCATTGGTGTTCGGTGCCATGCTGGCCAACCATCCCCGTTCCCAGGAACTGGCCAAGTCCCTTTGGAGCGTGAAAGAAATCTTCCTGGTCGGTTTTTTCCTGCAGATCGGCATTGACGGCCTGCCAGACCAGCAAGCTCTGATCTTTGCGGCAGTAGCAGCCTTGCTCTTGCCACTCAAAGGCATCCTGTTCTACTTCCTGCTGCTGGCTTTCCGCCTGCGGGCTCGCAGTAGCTTCCTCACCTCGCTGTCACTCACAAACTACAGTGAATTCGGGCTCATTGTCGCCAGTGTTGCCCTGCCAGAATGGCTGGTTCCGCTGGCGATATCGGTTTCCCTGTCGTTTGTATTTTCGGCGCCGCTCAACCGGTTTTCCCACAGTATTTACGAGCATGTTGCCCACAAGCTGGTTCGTTTCGAGAGTCAGAAACGTCATCCTGATGAGCAACCTATCTCGCTGGGTACTACACGGGTTCTGGTGATGGGCATGGGGCGAACAGGCACTGCAGCTTACGATTGGCTTGCGCCCCATGAAACGCGAATCATGGGGATCGACTCAGACCCTGCCAAAACCGAGAAACACCAGAAAGATGGGCGCAATGTCGTCTTTGCAGACGCCGAAGACACCACCTTTTGGGAAGGTCTGCACATGCCGGAACTCAACTCGGTGGTGCTGGCAATGAGTGACATCGAAGGCAAGCTTATCGCCGCGCGGATGCTGCGCAAGCTCGGCTTCGAGGGCTATATCGTGGCGCACACCATGTATGCCGATGAAGCCGTAAAAATTCGGGAAGCCGGCGCCAATGATGCCTACCTCACGATGAGTGAGACCGGTGTGGCCCTGGCAAGTCACCTTATGGACAAATCCGGAATTCAGGGGGCGCAGGTGCGGAACCCGGTGTAAACATCACTGCGAAACGGCAGATACGCCTGCCGGTAGGTGCCACGGATCAGGTTGGATGAGGTGGCACAGCTGCCGCCCTTGGTGACTTTGTGCGTGGCAAACTGCAGGGTCGACATGAACGGGTACATATCTACCTTGAAGCCGTCATAGGGCAGGAACTCGTTGCTGGTCCATTCCCACACCGAACCCACCATCTGCCGGCAGCCAAACGGGCTATCGCCGGCCGGGTAATCCGACACCGGGTTGCGAGCCATGGTCCGGGCATTCATATCCGCCCGCACAGCAGCCGGTGACTCATTACCCCACGGAAAACGCCGAAAAGGGCTACCCGGTTTATTGCCCAGCGCTGCCACTTCCCATTCATACTCGGTCGGCAACCGCCGCCCGGCCCAGGTACAGAAGGCTTCCGCCTCCCAGTAGCTGACATGGCTAACCGGAGCGTCTGGCTGCAACGGCAGCCAGCGGTCGAAAACCCGTACCTGCCACTGTTCGTCATGCCACCGCCAATACAGCGGATGTCGGGGCAGCCGCATCATTGGCTCGCCAACCCCATGGACCAGGCTGACGTCCTGCTCCGATTCCAGCCACTTGCGGCCGCCAAACGACCAAAGCTCGGGGCGCCTGTAACCATCATCGTCTACAAACGCCTGGAATTCCCCGTTGCTCACCAGCGTGCGACTGATGGCAAACGCCGGCAGCTCTACCTCAAAACGGGGCTTCTCGGCATCAAAGGCAAAGTCTTCGGTCGCGTACTGTTGCGACTCACCGGGCATGCCAATAACCCAGCGACCGGCCGGGATCTGAGCATCACCGCTGATCGACTCGCCCGGAGCAGGCCGATCACCTTTGTAATCCAAAGGCGCCGGGTAGCCGACTGTCTGCCGACACCAGATGAGCGACTCGATGTGCATGTTCTGGTGGTAGATGGCGTAGCGGTAGAGATACAGCTCCTGGTCGCTCAGCTCCCCACCCTTGATGCGTTCGGCAACCCGGTCGTAGATGGTGTTGAAATACTTGAGAGTTTCCTCCCTGCCCGGAAACAGATCCCGACTCCAGCGATCTTTGTGATCGACATGGAATGAATCCCAAAGGTCATCCATGGAGGGATCGTAGCTCGGTGTTCCGTCCAACAGGTTGAAGACAAAGACCTCGTAGAAAAACGCTGAGTGGCCCATTTCCCAAAGTGGCGGATTCACCCCCGGATGATACGGGACCTCGAGCTTGTCTTCCGGTAACGACACAATCAGGCTCTCGGTGCGGACGCGAGCCTTTTCCAGTTCATCCAGAAGCTCTTTTTTGTTCATGGTTAGACCTTATCTCTCTCAGCCTGAAACCTCGGTGCAGGAGCAAGTTCCGAGAGGCTTTCCAAAAAGCGCTCCTGCCGGCACATCCATGTGTCGCTTATGTTCCGCCATCCATGGCTCCACAAATTTTTGGAAAGCCTCTCGGAACTTGCTCTTCATACGCCTTAGATAGACGAGAGTATCAAACAAAAAACCGCCGCCGGTAGTCACCGACGACGGTTATCTCTTTATGACGACGATAGCCTGCCCCGATTCAGCTCACTCGCAAGTGGCAAGCAGGGCGCAAAAACTGCGATCAGGCGGCTTTGCGTTTGCGCCGCCAGTCCGCCAGGTCTTCGATCAGCTTGTAGAACAAGGGCACGAAGAACAGGGCCAGGGTACTGGCCACCAGCATGCCGCCAACCACCACGGTACCGATTTCCTGCCGGCTCACGGCACCCGCGCCGGTACTGAATGCCAGCGGCAAAGAACCCACGATGAACGTCAGCGCGGTCATCATGATCGCCCGGAAGCGCTGGCGGGCTGCGGTGCTGGCCGCCTCAAACGAGCTCATGCCCGTTTGCCGGTTCTGGGCGGCGAACTCAACGATCAGAATCGCGTTTTTCGCCGCCAGGCCAATCAGCACCAGCAACCCTACCTGGAAGTAGATGTCGTTGGGGAAGCCACGCAACAGCGAGGCCAGTGCTGCCCCGAATACCCCGAAGGGTACCGCGGTAGCCACTGCCACCGGCAGACCCCAGCGCTCGTATTGGGCGGCGAGGATCAGAAACACCAGTAGCAGCCCCATGCCAAAGGCGAGGGTGCCGGAGTCCGCAGAGTCCTGCAGCTGATAGGCTTCACCGGTCCAACCCAGCAACGTGTTTCGGTCAAACTGCTGATTGGCAACTTCCTGCAGCGCGGTCAGGGCTTCGCCCGTGGTGTGGCCCGGCGTCGGGTCCGCAAGCAGTTTGGCCGCGGGGTAGACGTTAAAGCGGTTCAGGATGTCCGGTCCGCTCACCCGCTCCAGCTCCACGAGTGAGCTCAGGGGAATCATCTCCCCATAGGAGGAACGCACAAACACCTTGCGCAGGTCATCCGGGTGGCTTCGGAATTCGCCTTCAGACTGCAGTGTCACCTGCCAGTTTCGCCCCTGCAGGGTAAAGTCGTTTACATACAGGCCGCCAAACGTGCTCTGCATGGTGGTGAAAATCTGATCCACCGGCACACCTGCCGCCTGGGCCTTTTCCCGGTCAACAATCGCCTGATAGCGGGGAATACCGGTATCCAGGGTCACCCGGACGTTGGTCAGTTCCGGGCGCTGGTTGGCAGCCTGGGTAAACCGGTCCGCCATCGCCTTGATCTCGGCTGGTGTGCGGCCACCACGGGCCTGGATGTAACCTTCCACACCGCCGGTGGTCGACAGCCCCTGGATCGGTGGCGGGGTAAAGGCAACGACAAAGGCTTCGGGCATACCAAACCCGATACCCATAATCTTGTTGGCAATGTCGGCCGCGCCCTGGCCTTCGCCTTCTCGCTCAGCCCAGTCCTCCAGCGTTACGAACGCGACACCGCTGTTGGTGCGCAAGGCACTGGAAATAATGTCAAAACCGGCAAAGGCGACAACGTCTTTCACCTCAGGCAGCTGCAGCATGTTCTGCGCCAGCTCGTCCCGGGTGGCTTCGGTGCGGCTGAGGGAAGAGGTGGCCGGTAATGAATAAGCCGTCAGCACAAAGCCCTGGTCCTCCTGGGGGACCAGCCCGGACGGCATCTTGTTGAGCAGGAAAACGGTGCCACCGATCATGGCTGCGAACAGCAGTACGCCGATCACGGCGTGGCGCAGTAGCCAGTCCACAACCGCCGAAAAACCGTTGGTGACCTTGTCGAAACCGGCATCGAACCAGCGGAATACGGTGAGCTGTTTGCCTTCATGGCCGAGCAACAGGGCGCACATGGCAGGCGTCAGCGTCAGGGCGACGACACCGGAGATCACCACAGATACCGCAATGGTGATAGCAAACTGCCGATAGAGTTCACCACTGAGCCCACCTAGGAACGCAACCGGTGCAAACACCGCCACCAGCACCAGCGTGGACGCCACCACGGCCCCGGATACCTGGCTAACCGTCGTCACGGCGGCATTGTAAGGCGACATGCCCTCTTCCTTGATCAGCCGTTCTGCGTTTTCCATGATGATAATGGCGTTATCCACCACCACACCGATGGCCAGTATCAAGCCAAACAGGGTCAGCAGGTTGACCGAGAACCCCATGGCCTGCATGCCGGCAAAGGTGCCCACCAGGGACACCGGAATGGCGATCAACGGAATCAGCGTGGCGTTGAAATGCTGCAGGAACAGGAAGGTCACCACAACCACCAGCAGCACCGCCACGATGAAGGTGGAGATCACCTCCTGAATGGAGATATCAATGAAGCGGGTGGTGTCGTAGGGTACATTGTATTCGAGGCCTTCCGGGAAACGGTCGGCAATTTCCTTCATGGCTTCGTTCACCGCTTCCGCAGCATCCAGCGCATTGGCGCCCGGCTGCAGATACACACCCATCGGCACCGTGGCTCCGCCGTTATAGATGGCGGCGAAATCATAGTTCTGGGCGCCCAGCTCTATCCGTGCCACATCTTTCAGGCGCAACGACGCGCCCTGATCATCACTGCGAAGAATCACTTCGCCAAATTCTTCCGGGCTGGTGAGCCGGCCCGGAGCGGACACGCTGAAGGTGAACGCCTGGCCTTCCGGCGCCGGCTCTGCCCCGATCCGGCCAGCGGCAAACTGGGCATTCTGGGCCCGCAACGCTCCGGCCACATCCGCCGGTGTCAGCTCGAACTGGGCCAGTTTGTCCGGGCGCAGCCAGACACGCATGGAGTAATCCTGGGCGCCAAACAGCGAGGCGTCCCCGATGCCGGGCAGGCGCACCAGCTCATCCAGCACGTTCAGCAGTGCGTAGTTGGAAATCTCCACCACATCCATGGAGTTGTCCGGTGAGGACAGGGTAATCACCTGCAGGATTGAGGTGGAACGGGATTCCACCTTCAGACCCTGGTCCCGGACGGTCTGAGGCAACCGGGCCAAAGCCTGCTGCACACGGTTGTTGACGTTGATCGTAGCCTGGTCCGGATCGGTGCCGATTTCAAACGACACCGTCACTCGAAAACTGCCGGAGTCAGTGGCACTGGATTCCATGTAGATCATGTCGTCCACGCCGTTGATTTCCTGCTCAAGCGGCGCCACCACCGAATCGGAAATCACATCGGCACTGGCTCCCGGGAAGCGGCCGTCCACCACCACCTGAGGCGGCACCACGTTGGGGTACTGTTCTACCGGCAAACCCAGCAGGGCCAGCGCTCCACCAAGGGTAATGATGATCGAGATAACCGAGGCGAAGATCGGCCGGTCGATGAATGTTCGCAGCATCAGTTGGCCTCCTCCGGGCTATCCGGATTGGTGACGTTAACGGCGGCGCCATCACGGAGGTTCACCAGACCACTGACAATATAACGATCGCCCGCATCCAGGCCGCTCAGGAGGATCTGCCGGCCATCACTCACCGGCCCAAGCTCCACCTCCCGGATCCGGGCTTTGCTGTCGTCATCAACCACATAGACCACAGGGCCATTCTGCCCCTGGGTTATCGCCCTCTCAGGCACGGTTATCACATCGTCAAAACTCTGCAGTTCCACCCGCACCCGGACAAACTGCCCCGGTACAATCACTTGCTCCGGATTCGGGAACACAGCTCGGGCGGACACCGTGCCGGTGCGGGGGTCGAGGGTGGAAGCGGTAAAGTCGATGCGTCCATCCAGCTCGTATTCGCTGCCGTCCGCCAGAACCAGGCGCGCCGAGACATTCTGTTCCTGATCTGCCCGTACCATGCCCTCACGGGCAGCACGGCGAATGTTGGCGTCGTTTTCCGGAAGCGCAAAGCGAACGTGAACGGGGTCGAGCTGAACAATGGTGGTCAGCAGGGTGCCGGTATCGATCAGGCTACCCTCCGGAAAATCCTCCAGACTGGTCACGCCGCTGATTGGCGCCGTGACATCGGTGTAGCCGAGATCCAGTTCAGCCTGGGCCACGCCGGCATTGGCCACCGCCAGGTTGGCCCGGGCCAGTTCCAGTGCAGACTGGGCTGAATCCCGCTCCCGTTCACTGACGGCGTTACGCTCAAACAAGGAGGAAATACGTTTCCATTCCCGCTCCGCTTGCTGAACATCCGCCTCGGCAACCTGGCGCTGGGCCCGGGCTCTCTGCAGTGCCGCCGCTGCAGGCTTGCGATCTATGCGGAACAAGGCATCACCTTCCCGCACCATCTGCCCTTCTTCGTATAGCCGCTGTTCCAGAATGCCACTGATGCGAGCCCGGACTTCCACCTCCCGGGCACCCCGAGCACGGCCGGCGTAATCCTGCCTCACCGTGACATCGGCCAGCGTCGCCTGTTGCACCACAACCGCCGCCGGAGGCATGCCGCCCGCGCCGGCCTGCTGGCCCTCACCATCCTGACCGCTGCACCCCGTTAGCATCAGCAGTGTCGACAAACCAGCAAAAAGCAGTCCCTTGCGGGCGTTAGGGCGATGAGACATTTCAACGGGCATGGCGCGCTCTCCTGAACACCGAAACAGATCGTGTCATCAATTATGTAAATGTGTCCGGGCCAGCCAGCCCGGAGTGGCAATCGGTAAGATCAGGCAAGATACATTCATCCATGTATGTATGTAAACTGTCTTCAGGTATACTTACGTAGTTCCCGCAAGCGGTTCATACCCTGACGGGCCGGGACAAAGCCGGCGCAACACACCACCGGAAGACTTCATCATGGCGAGAAAGACAAAAGCCGAGGCGGAAGCCACCCGCGAATCCCTGCTCGATGCCGCCGAGAGCATGTTCATGGAGAAAGGCGTTGCCCGGGCATCGCTGGAAGAAATTGCCCGTACCGCCGGTGTAACCCGGGGCGCGGTCTACTGGCACTTCCGCAACAAGCAGGACATCCTGGATGCCATGCTGGAGCGGGTTCGCGCGCCCCTCGGCGAAATGCTCGATGAAGCCGCCATCAGCCAGGACAGCCTGACCAACCTGAAGCATCTCTGCGTTATCGCTCTCAGCAAGCTGGCCGAAGACGAACAGTACTTCCGGGTGTACTACATCCTCTTCCACCGCAACGAATCTGATCAGGCGCTGAACAAACACCGGGAGCTTGCAGAGGAGGGAATTGCCTTTGTGACCGACATTTTCCGCAGTCCTGAAAACGCGAAAAAACTGCGTCCGGGCCTGAGCCCGGAACTGGCGGGCTATCTGGTGCATACCCAGATGCTGGGACTATTTTTCGACTGGCTGGCCAAACCTGAGCGCCTTCCGCTGGCCGAGGTTGCACCGATACTGGTGGAAACCGTTTTCAGTGGTCTGCTGGGTGAGCCGGAAGCCTGAGCTCCAGTCAGCCCCATACCCAGAGAATAACCGGCACCGCCGTGGCGGTGACCACCACAGACAGTGGCAACCCCAGGCGCCAATAATCGCCGAACCGGTAACCCGCGGGTTCCATGACCAGCGCATTGGATTGATGCCCTATCGGGGTCAGAAACGCGCAGGATGCGCCAATGGCGACGGCCATCAGCGTTGCGTCCGAAGACAGCCCCAATTGACCAGCAACGCCCAGGGCAATAGGTGCGACCAGAATGGCCGCCGCGGCATTGTTCACCACATTGGATAACAACATGGTGCCAATCAGAATAATCGACAGCACCAGCCAGGGCGCCTGTCCCTCACCGATGGCCAGAATCTGACGGGCGATAAGATCGGCGCCGCCGGTGGTCTCCAGGGCCTGCCCCACCGGAATCATCGCCGCCAGCAATACCACCACCGACCAGTCGATGGCCTTGTAGGCATCACTGGCTTCCAGCAGTCCGGCCAGCACCATGGCGACCGCACACGCCACCAGCGCAACGGGAGGCGTCACCCAGCCGGCGACAATAACGAGGATGGCAACGGCAAACAGCCCACCGGCCAGTCCGAGGCGTTTCTCCCGGCCAAACGCCAGCCCCCGCTCAGCCAGCGGCAGACAGCCCAGCGTCCTCAGATTAGCCGGAAGCGTCTCCTCGAAGCCCTGCACCAGCAGGATATCACCGGAACGAAAACGGATATCCGCCAGCCGCTGTTTGAGACGGTGGCCCTGCCGGGCGACGGCCACGACGTTGACACTGTAGCGCTCCCGAAGATTCAGACGGTTTGCGGTACGGCCGACCAGCTGTGAACCGGGAGTCACAACCGCCTCGATCAAGCGGGCATCGCCAGCAACCAGCTCATCCTCCGCCTGTTGCCGACGCCCTTTGCCCCCGGTGCCATCCTTCTCTACTTCCTCGTTCGGCGCGCCCGAAGCCAACGTCAGACCGGTGATCTCCAGAAACTCGCCCAGACTCTCAGTATCGGCTTCCACCAGCAGGACATCATTTTCACGCAGAATGGTAAAGGTTGAGGGTGCCGGCGTTGTTTTGTCATCGCGGATCAACGACAAGACCACCAGATTGTTCTGGCTGTCTCCGGCCGTCAGCAGGTTGTGCAGGGTGCTACCGGCATAGTCAGAACCTTCGGTCAGTTTCAGCTCCGTCAGGTAATCGCCCACGCTGAACAGTTTCTCGCCGGCGGCCGGGTCCTCCCGTTTCGGTGTCAGGCGCCAGCCGATCAATCCAATAAAGACGATACCCGCCAGGGTAATTGCCAGCCCCACGGGCGCAAAGTCAAATAGCCCGAAGGTGCCCGCCTCTCGATAGCTGGCGATGATGATGTTAGGCGGGGTACCGATCAGCGTAATGGTGCCGCCCAGTAGCGACCCGAACGCCAGAGGCATGAGCAACAGTGAAGGCGACCGCCCGGCTTCCCGGGACATCCAGATGGCGACCGGCATCAGAAGCGCCAGTGCCCCCACATTGTTGATAAATGCCGAACACACTGCCACCACGAGGGTCAGGGTCAGCACCTGAAGCACGGCATTGTTCCCTGCCCGGGCCAGCAGCCGCGCCACCTCGTCTACCACACCACCGTTAACCAGCCCCTGACTGATAACCAGCACCGCCGCCACCGTAATCACGGCCGGGTGCCCGAAACCGGCGAATACACTGTCAACCGGCACCAGTCCCGCAATGGCAACCGCCAGCAGCGCCAGCATGGCGACAACATCAAACCGCAACCGGTTCCAGATAAACGCTGCCAGGGTGACAAGCAGAACGGCAAATACAATCCATTGATCCGCTACCATGCCCCTCGACTCCCTCCATAACCGTCAATAAGTTTTACAGATCGAGCCCGCGCCAGCTCGGGAACCATTAGCAAGCATCTGTATTAACGGGATTACCCGATTCTGGTGCAAAACCTGCTATCGATCAGCTGAGACATTACCTGCATGGAAGCCCAGGCAGGTCACAGGGTCGTGGTCGACTATAGCAGTTCCCGCAGCAGTCCCCTCTCGTTTTCGAATACAGCGTTGTCGGTTGTTCAGTCCCTTTGCCGGAGCAAAGCTATGGAACAGAAACGACCGCTTGTCTGGTTGTCGGCGGCCCCTGATGCTGAAAACATACAGCTGCCCAACCCTCCTGGCTGGCAGATGACCGTAATCAATAGTCAGCATGCCCCCGTGCTCCCAATGCCCGACTACCTGGGCAAACCCGTTGGGGTCTGTGTTCTCGCCGACCAGCCCCCCCCCACCCTGGAAAACACCAAAGGCTGGCTGGAAATGCTACCGGTAACCACCTGGTTGGCGGTGGTCGGGCGACAGCAACTGAACAACGCAATGGTGTGCCGCCTGATCCGCGACTACTGCCAGGATTACCACACTCTTCCACTGGATCATCAACGACTGATCAATAGCCTTGGCCATATGTGGGGCATGCACGCCCTGAGCGCGAACCTGACTGGCCCGGAACTGCTCAGTTACCAGGACTATGTACTGGATGGTCCGTCACCGGCTATTCGTCAGGCCCGCAGCCTGTTGCGACGCTTCGCCGCAACTCAGGAACCCGTCATCGTCTACGGGGAAAACGGCACCGGCAAGGAGGCAGCAGCCCGGTTTATCCATGAACACTCGCCGCGCCACCATGGCCCCATAGCGGTCATCAACTGCGCCGCGCTACCCGAGCCCCTGACCCAGAGCGAACTGTTCGGCCATGAGCGCGGTGCCTTCACGCACGCACTGAAATCCAGAAAAGGCCGTATCGAAGCCGCCAACGGCGGCTCCCTGGTGCTATTGGGTGCCGATGAGCTTGGCCTTATGCAGCAATCTGCCATCCTGCGCTTCCTGGAGGAAGGCACAATCGAACCCGTGGGCTCGAATCATGCCGTGCAAGTCGATGTGCGGGTGATCGCCACCTGTAATACCCAACTGGACCAGAAAGTCGCAGAGGGCAGCTTCAGAAGCGACGTGTTCTATCGGCTTGGCAATCTCACGGTAACCCTGCCGCCGCTCAGAGAACGTCTGGAAGACCTGCCATATCTGGCCCAACGGGCCCTGGGCACATCGGAGGGAGAACACTACCGGCTTGGCAACGCCACCTTGCTGGCCATGGCCGCACATTCCTGGCCGGGTAATCTGCGGGAACTGCAGAACCGGCTTCGGCAAGCCGTCCTGCTTGCCCGGCAATTAAGCATCCAGCCCGAAGACCTGGGCTTGCCCCCGGTCAAATTACCCACACACATCGATCAGTTCAGCCTGGAGGCATACAGAGCCCGGGCGGACCAGGAGGCCATCGCGACCAGCCTCGCCCTGACGCATCACAACGTCTCGGCGGCCGCGAGGCTTCTGAATATTTCCCGAGTCTCGTTTTACCGACTGCTGGAAAAACACCAGCTGCAACCACCATCGAACCACGGCCTTTCCAAGAAACGCGATCATGGAGATCTGTCATGAAACGTCTGGCCCTGTTCAGCTTCAGCCTATGCCTCACCCCGCTCGCCCTGGCCGCCCCCCCTGCCCCGGATGAACGCACCACCGGCACCGCCGAGCAGCGGGAAGCAGCAGCCCAGGACAGCGCAACTACCATTGCCTCCATTACCGCAGACCGGGGTATCGTCACCCGGCCCGGGCGATTTACCATCGAGCCATCGTTTTCCCATGCCCATAGCAACGCCACCCGCGTGGCGGTTGAGGGGTACACAGTCATTCCAGCCCTGCTGGTGGGGTTGATCAACATCTCCGAGATCCAGCGCGATATCTTCGTCAGCGCATTATCCCTGAAATATGGTTTCACCAGCCGGCTGGAAGGCAGCCTGAGGGTGCCCTACCTGAGCATCCGGGAGGACCTTCGGGAACGAGAAGTGTTTCAGGGAACGCCGGTCGATACCGTCCGGGAATCGTCCGGTGATGGCATCGGTGATGCCGAGTTATCGATACGTTACCAGCTCAACGATGGCCTCGATGGCTGGCCCTACCTGATCGGTACTTTCCGGACCCGGGCACCCACCGGCGAAGGCCCCTACGATGTCGACCAGCGAATCATTACCGACAGCAGCGGCAACCCCATCGGGGTAGAGCTGGCCAACCGCCCCACCGGTTCAGGCTTCTGGGCAGTGGAACCGGGACTTTCCTTTATCTACCCTAGCGACCCGGCAGTTCTGTTCGGAAACCTGAGTTACGCCTGGACTATCAAGGAAGAGCAGGGCTTTGAAAACGGTGGCACCGTCGACCCCGGCGACGTGGTGAGATTCGGCTTCGGAATGGGCTTTGCGTTTAATGAACGCACTTCGTTCAGCCTGGGCTATGATCACTCGGTCATTCGCAAAACCACCTTTGAACATGGCAACGACCTGTTCTCGTCCAACTTCGACCGAATTCAGGTGGGTTCACTGTCTTTTGGGCTGTCGCACCGGCTTTCGTCCTCAACCACCATGAGCCTGACGGTGGCGGTGGGAGTCACCGACAACGCACCGAACAGTGAGATCACCCTCAAGCTACCGATCAATCTCTGAAACTGATCACGGCAACATAGGCAGACTGAAATCCCGTGGCAACCGATAGGCGCCGCCGAGGTTGTTCAGTTCAATATTCAACTGCCGGATATTCTGGATGGTGGTTCCGTTCAGACTGTTCTGGATAACCGTCATCCAGCCAACCGAGCCGGCCACGGCGGTATCAAGCGCCAGCTGCCCTCCTTCGCTCTCCCAGGCTCCCCGAATGGATGCCAACTGGGTGCTCAGGCGGTCTGCGGCCATGGGATCGTTCAAATTCGGAATGGTCAGGCGATTTACAACCAGGGTCTGACCGTTCACGGCCAGTACCTGCTCAAGGCCAATGGAGATCTCCAGATTGTTCATCACAAAGCCGCCCCGGAGCTGATCCAGCTCGGTATCCGCCAGGCTGGTAACAGGTAGTCTCAGCTCGGCATGAACCGGCCCGGCTAGCAGACTCAGAGTAATCAGAACAGCCCATCCTTTAACCATGGTCTTACCACTCCTGTGTACTGGGCCAGTATGGCAGGGTATGTCCCAATGCCGGCGAGCCAAGCCCCTTGAATAGAGGTGCCCGGGCCAGGCCCGGCCAGTCGTCCCGATCCAGAAAACTGGCTCGCCCCATATCCAGATGGCTGCGTATCACGAAGGCGGAGCCATCCCAATGCTCCTGAAATACTGCCCAACTGTAGGCTTTAAGCCCCCGGGCCGGATCGCCCACCAGCACTTCCTGATCACTGATGCCCTTGATCACCACAAAATGCCGATAACCTCCCAGCGTTACCAGAGCAATTACCGGAACGCGAACCTGATCCCGAAGGCCGGCTAGCGGCATGCGGAATCCATCTGCCAGATAACCTTCGGACTCCAGATAACGCTTCATATCCAACATGGAGAAGCCCTGCTGACGCACTTTGTCCTGATCCGCCAGAGTCCACATGCCTTGAAATACTTCCTGCTCACTGACCTCATCGCCGTAGTGAAAAGACAACAACGATGCCAGTGCCGCCGAGCCACAGCTGAAATCGTATTCCTGCTGGAACACAGCCGAAAATCGCTGATTCTGAAAACTGGTGACAGACACCGGAACATCCCCGGCAGGCCCGGGGACCAGCACGGTTCCGGCGTGACCGGCGGTTGACAACATTCCGGCCATCACACCGGCCAGACAACACCTGAAAGGCGACCGGCGGGAAAGGCCGCCACGCCTGGGCGCTACGGGAGTTGCCGACCGCACCTGACGGCTGCGTTCCTGACGGTTCCCGATGCGATTGGTAGCCATGGCGGCCGCCCCTCCTCAATGGTTGATGAGAATATTGATTTGCGTGCTGTCCTGAATGACCACCTGGTTGCCGGTGTTCTGGATGACGGTGGCAATGCCGCTCATGTTGCCGAAAGCCTGATCACTGATACGGTTGTCTCCCGTCTTGACCGGGCCAGACAACACATTGCCAGAGACCAGAGCGTTCTGTTCTGACTCATTGAGTTGCCACTGGAGCGGAATTCCCTGTCGCCCGCTGGCAGCCTCCAACTGATCAGCACTCATTGGTTCCGCATCAGGCCAATCCCCGGCCCAGCTTGCGGACGCCACAGACACCAGCGCAGCCATCAGCATCCTGTTGATGAATCTGGCCATGACACATCTCCCGACAAAACCGGGCTGCCCTGGCCGGGCAGCCCGACCTGTCTCAGTTGCTGCCACCACCGGTACTCAGGTTGGACATTACGCTTACATTGGCCTGGGTTACGCTGCCAACGCCAGCATTCTGGGCAAATGCCCCGACGCCGGTGAAGTTGGCGGAGCCACCACTGATCTCGTTACCAGTGCGGGTATCCACATAGGAACCTTCACCGTTGGCGCTGCCATAAGTGACATTGGTGCCAGAGACCGAGCCGTTAAGCTCTGCATCGTTCATGAACACTTCCAACGACAGATTCAGCGTGGTGGCGCTGTTGTCTGAGTTGTCACTGCTATCGCTGTTGTAGGAATCGGTAGCGTTGGTGGAGTTGTCAGAACTGTCACTGTTGCCACTGTCCGCGATCTTGAACGAATCGTTCACGTTGGTGCTGTTGTCTGAATTATCGGAGTTGTCAGAGTTATCTGAGTTGTCCGAATTGTCGGAGTTATCCGAGTTATCCGATGCATCGGTGTTGCCACTATCGGCAATCTTGAAGGCATCGTTCACGTTGGTGCTGTTATCGGAATTGTCAGAGTTATCTGAGTTGTCCGAATTATCGGAGTTATCCGAGTTGTCTGACATGTCATTGCCACTATCAGCAACCTTGAACGAATCGCTGACGGTGGTGCTGTTGTCAGAGTTATCCGAGTTATCGGAGTTGTCAGACGCATCGGTATTGCCACTGTCGGCAACCTTGAAGGCATCGTTGACACTGGTGCTGTTGTCCGAATTATCGGAATTATCGGAGTTGTCAGACGCATCGGTATTGCCGCTGTCGGCAATCTTGAAGGCGTCATTCAGGTTGGTGCTGCTGTCCGAATTGTCTGAATTATCCGAGTTGTTCGAATTATCGGAGTTATTGGAGTTGTCCGAATTATTCGAGTTATCAGACATGTCGTTTCCACTGTCGGCGATCTTGAAAGAGTCCGCCACATCGGTACTGTTGTCTGAATTGTTGGAGTTATCGGAGCTGTCCGAGTTATCGGAGTTGTTGGTGGAGTTGTCGTTGCCAGAGTCCGCGTTACCGGAATAGTTGGTATTGGCAGCGGAGTTGTCGTTGGCATTGTTGTTGGGGTCACCGTCCCCACCCTGGTCAGCCAGTGCAAATCCGGAGATACCCATGCTCATGGCGATGGCAGCGGCTAGCAGATTCTTCTTGGTATTCATGATGTCATTTCCTTTTGATGGTATTGGCTTAAAGGGGTCCAACCCATCCCGCCAGCATTCGGGTAAGCCAAGGTCCAGACCCGCCGAAGACAAGAGCGATTCCCGTGCCAGAAGCCAAATAAATTACTCAGGACATTGAAAAATAAAGAGAAATAAAAATTTCAAGAACACCAGAAAACAACTGTGAACTGACGAACTGTTGCGCTGGTGAAACAGCAAACGGTGGCTACATATCAGCCATTTCGCTTTTGTCCCCCAATATCAGCAACCTGGAAAAATCCGCCAGTGTTAAAAAACAAAACCCCGCAGGGCGATAGCCATGCGGGGTTTCTGGTAGCTGGCAGGCACCTGCGGGTGCCTGCCGGACAACCTGAACCGGTCGATTAACCGAACTGGTTCATGGTGTTGTCTTTACCACCGGCTTTCAGAGCCGCTTCACCAGCGAAGAACTCTTTGTGGTCATCACCGATGTTGGAACCGGCCATGTCCTGGTGCTTCACGGTAGCGATGCCCTGACGGATTTCCTGACGCTGTACGCCAGCAACGTAGGCCAGCATGCCTTCGTCACCGAAGTAGCCTTTGGCCAGGTTGTCGGTAGACAGAGCCGCAGTGTGGTACGTCGGCAGAGTGATCAGGTGATGGAACACACCAGCTTCACGGGACGCATCACGCTGGAAGTTACGGCACCACTCGTCAGCCAGCTGACCCAGCTCAGTGTTGTCGTACTCGGCGCTCATCAGCTTGGCACGGTCGTAGGCAGATACGTCTTTGCCTTCTTCCTGCATGGCATCGAATACCTGCTGACGGAAGTTCAGAGTCCAGTTGAAGGACGGGCTGTTGTTGTAAACCAGCTTGGCGTCGGGCACCACTTCCTTGATGCGGTTAACCATGCCAGCGATCTGGCCAACGTGCGGCTTCTCGGTTTCGATCCACAGCATGTCAGCGCCGTTCTGCAGGCTGGTGATGCAGTCCAGAACAACACGGTCTTCGCCAGAACCCGGCTTGAAGCAGAACAGGCCAGAGGCCAGACGCTTCGGCTTCAGCAGCTTGCCGTTGGACTTGATCACAACGTCGCCGTTCTCGATCTGGGAAGCGTCGTCGATGTACTCGCCGTCCAGGAAGCTGTTGTACTGGTCGCCCAGGTCGCCCGGCTCGTTGGTAACAGCGATCTGCTTGGTCAGGCCAGCACCCAGGGAGTCAGTACGGGCAACGATCACGCCGTCGTCCACACCCAGTTCCAGGAACGCCAGACGAACCGCGTTGATCTTGGACAGGAAGTCAGCATGGGGAACGGTTACTTTGCCGTCCTGGTGGCCACACTGCTTCTCGTCAGAAACCTGGTTCTCGATCTGGATACAGCAAGCACCGGCTTCGATCATCTGCTTGGCCAGCAGGTAGGTCGCTTCGGCGTTACCGAAACCAGCGTCGATGTCCGCAATGATGGGCACAACGTGGGTTTCGTGGTTGTCGATCTGCTTGATCAGCTCTTCGGCCTTGGCAGTGTCGCCAGCGTTTTCAGCTTCTTCCAGGGCGCGGAACAGGTGGTTCAGTTCCCAGGCATCGGCCTGACGCAGGAAGGTGTACAGTTCTTCGATCAGACCAGAAACAGCAGTCTTCTCGTGCATGGACTGGTCAGGCAGCGGGCCGAACTCGGAACGCAGGGCAGCAACCATCCAGCCAGACAGGTACAGGTAACGACGCTTGGTGGTACCGAAGTGCTTCTTGATGGAGATCATCTTCTGCTGGCCGATGAAACCGTGCCAGCAACCCAGAGACTGGGTGTACTTGGAAGAATCGGCATCGTAAGCAGCCATGTCTTCACGCATGATCTTGGCGGTGTACTTGGCGATGTCCAGACCAGTCTTGAACTTGTTCTGGGCGCGCATGCGGGCCGCGTGCTTCGGGTTGATGGCGTTCCAGGTCGGGTTCTGCTTCAGAATGGAAGCGATTTGGTCGACGTCTTGTGCGTAAGGCATGGTCTCTATCCTTTCTACGTTTGTGTTCAAAAGGTTCGGAACACTGCTGCCAGCAGCCTCCGGAGCCAGCCACCGGCCGGGACAACCGGGCTGGTGGTGACGTTGGGCGTAACTTTAGTGCTTTCGAATTTATAATTGAAATTTATATGGTGTATTTTCGGCATTTTTTAAATGAATACACATAATCCCTGCCGACAGGCTGAAGGCCTATTATTGAGGCGGGTCATTTCGGACAGACTACAGCGTGCTATGATTCAGGCACTTGACCCAGATCAGCAACCTCCCTCACCCACGGGCTACAGGGGCATTCTGTGTTCTACGTCCGCGCCTTCAATCATTCACTCCTGCACGCACTGAAGAACCTGCTTCCCATTGTGATCGTGGTGGCGTTCTTTCAGATCGCCATTCTCCAGCAGGTGCCAGAGAACCTGTTCAGCATGGTTGCCGGCCTGTTTGTGGTTGCCATCGGTGTTGCCCTGTTTCTGCAAGGGCTCGAGCTTAGCATCTTCCCGCTCGGAAAGAGCCTGTCGAATCAGTTTGCCCGGCGCGGTTCCCTGGTCATTCTCCTGGCCTTCGGCTTTGCCATGGGCTTCTCTGCGGTAATTGCCGAGCCAGCCCTGATTGCCGTGGCCGAGCAGGCACAAACCATCAGCGGGGGGCGAATCGACAGCCTGACACTCCGGGTACTGGTAGCACTATCCGTGGGTTGCGTGGTGGCCCTCGGCGTTTTCCGGACCATTTTCGGCTACCCGATACACTGGTTCATGATTGTCGGCTACATCATCGTGGTGATCGTCACCTGGTTTGCACCCGAAGAAATCGTCGGTCTGGCCTACGATTCCGGCGGTGTCACCACCAATGTTGTGACCGTGCCGCTGATTGCCGCGTTGGGCATAGGTCTGGCTGCGTCGATCCGAGGCCGGAACCCGCTGATTGACGGTTTCGGACTGGTCGCACTGGCGGTGATGGTACCGATGGTTACCGTGCAGGTTTACGGCATGTTGGTGTACTCAGGTTCTGCCGAAGCCGAGGGTGTCCCGCTCTCACCAGATGTCGGAGAAACCAAGCCTTCCGGCGTGGTCGGCGCACTGCTGGACCTGGTCACCATGATTCGGGATGTTCTGCCCATCATCATTACGGTGCTCTTCTTTCAGTATCTGGTACTGCGCCGCAAACTTCCCAATCCACGCAAGGTCATCTTTGGTTTTACCTTGGTGATTCTGGGGCTTTATGCCTTTGTGATCGGTCTCAAGATGGGGTTGTTTCCGATTGGCACCAGCATGGCCGAACAACTGACGGCCAGAGACAACTATCTTTACGTGTACCTCTTTGCACTGATGATCGGCTTTGCCACGACCATGGCGGAACCGGCGCTGATCGCCATCGGCAGACAGGCGGAAGAAGCCGCCGGGGGAACCCTGAACGGCAATGTCATTCGCATACTGGTGGCGGTCGGAGTAGCCGTCGGCATCACTATCGGCGTTCACCGGATCATCACCGGCGACTCCATTCACTACTACATCATGGGCGGCTATATTCTGGTCGTCGGCCTGACCCTGATTGCGCCCCGCTACATCATCGCGCTGGCCTATGATCTGGGTGGGGTCACCACGTCGGAAGTAACCGTCCCTCTGGTTACCGCCCTGGGCATTGGCCTGGCCAGCAGTATCGACGGACGCAGCATTCTCATCGACGGCTTCGGGCTGATTGCCTTTGCTTCAATCTTTCCTATCGTAACAGTGATGGCCTACGCCATCGCATCCCAGTATCTTGCAGAACCACGTAAGGAGACACCATGAAATTCTCGGCACTGGTGGCCATCGTTCCTGAAGACCTGGAGCAGAAGTGTATTGATGCTGCCCGGGATTGCGGTGCCGGAGGAATCACTGTGATGTCCGGCCGGGGCATCAGCAATACCGCGAAAAAAACGTTCTTCGGCCTGACCTACGACGGCAGCCAGAGCGTGCTGCTGATGGTCCTGGAGAAGGGGCTGTCGCTGGATGTGCTGAAAGCCATCCAGAAAGTCATCATGCCGGATGGCAAAGATTCCCAGGGTATGATCTTTACCGTACCACTGGAACACCTGGGCGGCATCGACATGGCCCAGGTGGAAAAATTTGAACAACACGTGAAAGACTCTCTGTAAGCGGAGCGCAGATAATGAAACTGGTCAAAGACGTGATGGTGACCGACATCATCAGGATTTCGCCCTTCGCCACCATTCGCGAGGCGCTTTCCCTGATGAAGCGCCACAATGTCAAATCCCTGGTGGTCGAACGCCAGAATGAGCACGATGCCTGGGGGCTGATTACCTATACCAATATTCTCAAGTCAGTTATCTCGGAGGACGGCGACATCGATTTGCTGAACGTCTACGATGTGTGTGCCAAACCGGTGATCAGCGTAGGTGAGAACCTGGCTCTGAAATACGCGGCCAGACTGATGACCGAATACAGGGTCAAGCGCCTGCTGGTGCTATGTGACAACGACATTTCCGGGTTCGTGGTCATGGACGACATCATGCAGGCACTGCTGGAGACCGTCGACTAGAGACGCCGGCTCAACGTTCAGCCCCCAGACAAAGCACCAACAGCTGATCGCCATCGCGCAGATCCAGGTACTGGTTCCGGGGCGGATTCAGTTGCAAATGGCGCCCGCGTTCATCCGCTTCGGCCCGATAAACGCCCAGGGCAATTTCCCCGCGCTCCGCCACAATCTTCTCCAACACCTGGAAATCCGCGCTGGCCGGCAACGGGTAGTCGTGAGGCCTCCGGAACTGGATTTCTGCCCCACCCTCCGTGAACAATTCATCCAGCACCACCCTCAGTTCCCGCCTTAACGCCACCTGAGCCAACACATGACTGAGAATCATCGGGCTGATCAGCATCTCGCTCTTGTGGCCATACAACAGATGGCGGTTATCCGGGTCACTCAGTTCCATTATGACCTGCGGTCGCCTGGGGGCGGCCGACAGAACATCTTCCAACTGGAGATAGCCCACCATGGCACGGGCATCGGCTTCCTCTCCGGAGCCAACTCGATCGCTGCTGAGCAACATCACTGTGTCGTATCCGGCTGGATCAAGGCGCCGAAGGTCCTCTTCCACCATGTAGTCGGCTTCCAGCAGGCGACCGTTTACTTTCGACAGGTCAACGCCGTAACGCTGCATTTCCCGATTCCGGTCATCCAACGGAATCGCCGACACCAGATCGAGTTCAAAAACCCGACTGCCATAGCTGGCAAACTCGGCCGCCATGGTCGGCACCCTACGGTTCCAGCCCAGTACCAGCACCCGGTGGACACCCGGAACCGGCTCTGGCAGGGCCTGGTTTTGTCTTCGCTCCAGCTTCGGCAACGTCGCTGCCTTTGGCACGGCCACGGTATGCTGGTAATCCCGGGCCAGAAGCACAACCCGGTCTTCGTTGCGGATGACCGTGCCTGAATCTGCCAACAGATTGACCTGCCAGCCCCCGCTCGGGTTTGGATGCAACAAACCCAGGACAATCGCATTGGGCCGCTGGCTTGCCAGCTCTGCCAAGGTCAGGCCTTCAGCGGTTTCTCCCCCACGCACGAAAATCTCGTTGCCTTCACCGGCGGTCAGCAACTCGTTGTATACCTCGGAAAGGTTCGGGTGGATGACGTTCTGAACCATCAACCTGCTGATGGTGGCATCACCGGCCACCACTTCCACGGCCCCGGGGTAGGCCCGCTCGATAACGGGCAGTTTACGCATGTCCTGAATTTCAGCCACCACAAAGGGCAGCCGGGCGTTGTAGTGCCTGGCCTGGGCGGCGATGGACAACAGCGCCTTCACGGTTTCAACATCGGAGGTTATCAGCGAGCCGCCCTCGTGCACCTGGCTGGGCACAATCACCGCCGCCGCATCCAGACAGGCAACCCGATGCAACGCTTCCGGCTGAATGGCAGAGCCGCTGCGCAGAATCACTTCCCGGGCTCGCCGGCCAATACCAGGCTCCCTGATCAGTTCGTGCAAATGCTCGACACTGGCCTCTTCCGCCAAAAGAACCAGCCGCAGTTTCTGGGCGTCATGCTTCTCCAGAAACCGGGCCATACGCCCAGACGAACCAAATAACTCCGCTACCAGCGGCGGCGTCTGGGCGGTCCAGCCCAGCACGACGATATGGTTCTTCAACGTCACCGGGGTGAGGCCACGCTCCAGATCTTCCATCTTGGCAATCAGCCAACGGGTGAGAATGGCCACCAGGGTACCCATGAACACCACGTAGCCCATTATCGTCAGCAGGGTGGAGACAATGCGTTGCCAGGTGCCCACGTCATCTCCCAGGTAACCCGGATCGGTCAAGCGCAAAAACGCCCACCAGATGGCGTGCCCGGCACTTTCAAACTCGCCGGCCTGGGGCAGCACCACCAGCAGACCGCCAATCAGCGAGATCAGCGCAATAAAGCAACCGACCACCAGCAACTGAAAGCCAGCCCCCTTGACCAGCTGGCGCTCCACGATGAACTTGATCCGATCAACAATTCGAAATGGCAGCATTCGGTCCCTTATAGCGTCGTTCCCGCGGCAAACGGTTTGCCGGTTTCTGATTCTGTCGCCTAGGATAGTTCAAACAGTCCCGGAAGGTGAGCCCTGACATGATGCGGCCTTCAGGCATTCTTGTGTTGATCACTGGCGTAGTATGCCAACTGCCCTGGCAAAAGGCCCTGGCAGGCTCTCCCCATATTCCCCAACCCTGGCGCGCAGAGGCCGTGGTTCAGGGCCGGGATGAAGCTTACGATGCCGAGCGCTTCCTGCATGAACTGACGTTTGCCCATCAGGCCGAGGCCCCCTCTGCAGTGGAAAACGGTATCCGGGGCACCGGGGGCAGTGTCAGCAGCGACGAACTCTACTACGACTTTCGTTTCCGCCAGGATTTCGGCTTCCGGGAGGGGCGCAATGGTTTTCTGCTGGACATTCAGCGTAGCGAAGATCTGGACGGTGCCTACGACCGGCAACTGGTGGGTTTCCGCCAGAATCTGGGCGAACGCTCGGAGCTCTGGCTTCAGGGTGATGTGTTCTCGGACAAGGCCCAATCCGACGCCTATTTCAGTGGCCGGCACTATCTGAACGGGCGGAAAGGGTCGAATGAGACAAGCTGGCTTCACGCCAGCTGGATCATCCCGGATGCCTACTTCAACGACAAGACCAGCACCCCGGACAGATTTACCCGTGAACCCCAGAGCCTGTTCCTGCAATGGCACCAGCAAACGGAACTGCGGCAAAGCACCACGATTTCTATCAACTGGTCGCCGGAGTCGGAGTTTGTCAGCCGGCAGGAAAATCTGACGGTTGCCAGCGACAATGTGCGCGCCGCCTTCGATCACCGCCAGCAATCCGGCCCCTGGGCACTGAGCATCGCCATCGAGGGGGAACGGAGCCGTCGCCAATACCAGCTGCAAGGCCCGCAAGAGGGTCAGCGCCGGGACTTTTCCCGCGACTACCTGAAAGTAACGACGTCAGCCCGGCTGAACGAGCATCGGTTAAAACCCCGGTTCGGCTTGGCCTACATCCATCTGGACGAGCGAGGCTTTTTTGGCCGGGCGATCGACGACACCGGAGATATTCGCCGGCGTGAGCCGGTCGTGTTTGCTGAAATTACCCTCCAGGCCAGTGCCGCCACCACCCTCAGCCCTGCCCTTTATCTGGGCGCGCCCGATATCCGGCAGTCTTTCGACGCAACGCGGGAGGACAACCACAGCGGGTTCATGGGCAAACTGGCCCTGCCCCTGCAATTCCGGCTCTCCGCCACGGATCGCGCAAGCCTCACCCTGAATCCTACGTTCTACCTGCACAAAGCAGCCTTTGGCGGTGGCAACCTGCAGTTTCACTGGCCAATGTAATTCAGGCCGGCCGGTCGAGGCCCGACAGCTCAACCAGCGCCGCCTCCAGAGTCGGGTAGAAATAGCTCACGCCGGGCTCCGGTTTTACGCCGGCCCGGGCCAGGGTTCTCAATGGCTGGAACTGCAAGTC
>ENA-ORCU01000140-ORCU01000140.1-marine-metagenome-genome-assembly--contig:-NODE-140-length-47196-cov-6.377618_pt1 | contig 47196 bp, 38 predicted proteins | sample MGYA00248631_ERZ508512 | MGnify/ENA primary metagenome ERZ508512 (study PRJEB26183, sample SAMN06268844) | marine metagenome | isolation source: Tt an P1 anaerobic enrichment on pine from sediment taken...
AGACACCGCTGTGCGTTCAGGCGATACTTCTTCCTTTCGTTAAAAACTCCCGTTTACACAAAATCCTGGACACTACCCGAGGATCACCAGTGCGATCACCTTCCAGGTCTTCGCGATCCTTTCCGGGAATCGAGACACGTAGAACACCATCAGATTCAGTACCAGGAATCCCCCGACTCCAAACCCCGGGTCAGCCTGCGGGAACACCGTATCACTGACAATGACCGCAATCAGCGTCACGACGATGAGAGCGATCGAAATGGCAACCCGCGTCCACTCCATCCGGGACTTCTCATCGAGAACCGGGTCAAAGCGAGGTTCGGCTGGTCTCATTTGTCACCTCCCGAGTTGGGCTTCGTGAGATTCTCAGGGGTACTCTCTACCCCATCCATTATCGTTTCGGTCTTTTGTCTCATCCAGCTCGGGAGATTCCGATCGAACCGCTTCGCAGCCGAGAAGCGCTCTTCCCTCACGGTCTTCCCTGACTGGGCATCCACATAATACATGATCCCCCTGATACTCGTCGCATACCGGTCGATGGCGCTGCTCGCATACGGTTCGATCCTTCCCTTGAATTCCCGCGCCACCTCCATCGTTGTATCCTTTCGAACGTGTATCTGAACGTTCGGGTCTCCCGTCTCATCGGAATCCTGTTCGGTCGTGAGACCTGTCTGCCAGGTCCACCGCTCGGAGAACACTGTTCGAAGTTCCAGGGTCCCATCTTCCGAGACCGTGCCGCAAATGGGCGTGGAGGAGCCGATGTAGCCGTAGAGGGAATCGCCGCGGTGCAGGATTTCAAACCTCATCGTACCGCCGTCCTCGAATACGGCTTCCCACACACCGGTCATGTCTGGTCCTTCGTCCGTGGACGCATCAGCGATGTCCTGCGCGAACATCGCTGGCGTCATGAAAACGGCAAAAACCACACAGAATAGTCGATACATCGTTATAAACCTGTTGTTCCGAAGGTAGTATCGGGCCCCGATGCTCACTCATTGAATTCAATTCGAATGTAGGCATCCTCTGCATAGAGGAGGCCGCCGGCGGAATACCATCCTTTGGATGTGTTCCAAAATGCATCCGTCTTCCACCATTCACTACCATAATGATACGAATTGATCTTTTCACGTAAAACGGTTTCGCCGCGCAGCTCATAAACCCAGGAATCGTTTGCAGGTCTCCATGCGCCTTTGACGGATATTCTCAATGTATCCCATCTCCGATATGTCGCCAGCAAATTTTTTGGCATCCATCGACGATATTTGCTTTCGGAATACTTGAACTTTGTAATAACATCAGTTCCCCACTCGAAGTCAATTTCGAGGTATCCACGTATGGTACTGTCAGATTCAAAAGCCTTGGCGGAACCTTCAAACCGAGATCCGTGAAGACCCAGGCGGTCGTATTCATGGTCGGTGAGACTGTAATAATAAAGAATTGATCGGCTAGTCATACGGTTTTCCATCAAAAAATCGATCCCATGTATGGTAAGATTACAGGATCGCGATTGATAGAGCGGGCGCAGCTCGTACAAGAGAAAAGGCCACGAATCAGACCATACGACAGTATCCTCTTCGACTCCACCGACTCTCCAATGCATGATGCCTTCAGGAAGATCAGCCTCCGGTGCATACCGCAGATTCTCTCCCACATCCTTATCGTACAGCAAATTCGTGAAGGATGTATCGTCGCTGATCTGCAGCCGGTAGGAACCGTAGTCATGCCGTGAGGCCCAGTCGAATGTGTACGGCAGGTAGATGGAATCTCCCGCTGCCGGCTTCTGGAGAAACGGTTTTTCGTATTCTGCCGGAGTTGGTTCCTCTGGTATAGTCGGACTGTCCTCATCACACGCGAGGACTCCGATCACCAGGATTGCAGCGACGATACTTGTGAATCGTCTCATAGAGATATTTCTGTGATTTCGTGAGCAGGCTTGCTCTATTCACGACATTCTTATCGTAAAAGTCAAGACTCTTTTCCCTCACCTGCCGACAGTCGTGCTGATGCCCACCGGGTGGATATGCCGAAGGCAGTTTCGCGTGACGCGAGTTGTGCCGGTGGATGTTGACATTGCCTTCGGTACTCCCTACCATGAAGTGCATTGGATCTCACTCCTCCGTACATACGTAGAGGATAATCATGATATTCAGCCGACATACACCGATGTTCTTGCTCGTCATCGTTGTATACCTGCTGTCATGTTCCCATTTAAGGGACTCCTCTCAAATTGCAGATATGATTCCACATGATGACCTGCGGAGATCCACTATCCTTGATTCCTCACCTGTGGCAGGCGCATCAGTACTGCACGCTTCCGAACTTCGTTCTCGCACGCACCACTTCCTTCAGAAATGTGGCGAGACACAGATTGTATGGGAAGGTGATTCCGTGATGACCAACTACGTTCCCAAAGCCCTTGACAACCCCGGCACTCCGAATTACCGATACAAAGCTGACTTCAGGACTGTCGCGGATTCCTTTTACGTGAAAATTCGATGCATTCAACTGGGGAAATTCGCCTTTGACGGAGCTTACAACGCTCGTGTCGCCGCCAGGTACATCGAAACCGGTGACGATCGATACCTTGAGCTCATGAAACCATGATGAATCCCAATTAGCGTCACCCCTGATCATTACCCGTGGTTGCATGCTGTATGGTTTACAACACGACGCCGAGTCCCAGCCAGGGGACCGTCGCGTAATCTCCCCGGCTCGGAAGCTGCACCACGCCCAGTTCGAACATCGCCCTGCCGGCCTGCATCCGCACGCCGATGCCTCGGCTGAGATTCGAGAGTTCCATCATCGCACGAATCCGTGATGAGACCGGTATGTCAAATCCCAGGTACGGCGCCGGTATTGATTCATCATCATCCTCGAAATGACCGTAGCCGATCGTGAGACTGCCATGCCCGATCATGAAGGATCCGCAGAAATAGTACACCCGGAATCCCTCGGTTCCCCGATCGTATCCTTTAACGGCGTACAGACCGCCTGCCAGTGCCGCTGACTCCGTCACAAGCGGACTGAGTTTCATTCCAAAGCCGGCCACATTGTCTTCTCCAAGAATGAAAGTACTCATCCCGGAAAACGTGACGAGATTCTGCAGGCTGACGGCTGCGCTGAGGAGCATGAACTCGTACAGGGCGATTTCCACGCGGCCATCGGGTTTCGGCCACGCCGATGAATGCAGGATGAATCCCGATGCAGGACGCCGTGCGAACTCGGCCAGAATTTCGGCAGTTGCGGCATCCTGTGTTTCGTTTTCTTCGAATGTGTTTCGTTCCATGACCCTCCTGATATCCCCACGACGAATACGAAGGACCGTCGTATCCTGCGCACGCAGGACAAGCGTATCCCCGCTCCAGCGTACGAACGCGCCGCGGAGTGTATCCCCGGCGGTCGAAATCACGGTATAGGGTGTCTCCTTCGTCTCACTCCCCTCCTCGTTCCCTTCCACTTGCGCTCTGAGAGGTCGGAACCCAGCTATCCCAATCAGGATTACTCCGAAGAACAATAGCCGGACGGACATCCATGACCCTCTGTTACAGTACTGACTGGCGTTTAAAAGGTATTACTTCGTAAACTCAAGCCTGATGAAGGCGTCCTCATTGACGATCAAGCTGTCGGCGACATAATCAGATGCTTTCGTAAAGTATCCTGGATTGTACCAATACCACGTGCTTCCACTGAAATGGTACGATGTCACGAATCGTCTGATTCTCTCTGCACCTCGCATCTCGAAATGTCCATCATTTCCAGATGCTTCCCATGTACCGATCCCTGCTAATATCAATGTATCACGGGTCTCACCTCTGTACCCCCCTGAAGGCATCCAAAACAATGCGCGTGTAGCCTGCTCCTTGAATTCCATGGATCGTACCATATCACTTCCCAGATCAAAGAATATATGAATATTCCACTCGATCTTACTATACCTCGGTGTTATTGAACCAAAACCTGCATACATCATTCCTGGCGCGTTTGTTCGCTCCAGTTCTACCGATTGCAGCGTGAAGTTGTACTTGTGGGTTTCGTATCGAATGGAATCAGTCCATGTTTTACTCCTCACTAAAAAACTGATACCCTCTGTCGTAAGAATGCACGATCGCGATTGATAGAGCGGGCGCAGCTCGTATAGGAGAAACGGCCACGTTTCTGACCATACGACAGTATCTTCTTCGACTCCACCGACTCTCCAATGCATGATGCCTTCAGGAAGATCAGCCTCCGGTGCATACCGCAGATTCTCTCCCACATCCGTATCGTACAGCAGATTCGTAAAGGATGTATCGTCGCTGATCTGCAGCCGGTAGGAACTGTAATCATGCCGCGAGGCCCAGTCGAATGTGTACGGCAGGTAGATGGAATCTCCCGCTGCCGGCTTCTGGAGAAACGGTTTTTCGTACTCTACCGGAGTCGGTTCCTCTGGTATTGTCGGACTGTCCTCATCACACGCGAGGACTCCGATGACCAGGATTGCAGCGACGATACTTGTGAATCGTCTCATTGAGATATTTCTGTGATTTCGTGAGCAGGCTTGTCCATTCACGACATTCGTATCGTAAAAGTCAAGACCCTTTTCCCTCACCAACCGACAGTCGCCCTGATGCCCACCGGGTGGATATGCCGAAGGAAGTTTCGCGTGACGCGAGTTGTGCCCGTGGCCGCTACCGCGGTCGCGGAAGCGGATTTCCTCGCCCAGTCCCGCCTTCCGCACATGTCGTTTGAATGCATGGGTAAGCGAGTCCTGCAGGATTCTCCTTCCATTGTACGTGAACACAATTTCATCGGGATGTATTTCGTCGTTCCGTCTTCCCTGCAGCACTCCGGTGGCAAGAGCGTTCAGGGGAACGGACCTTCTCCGACCTGTCTTCGTTCGAAATGTGGTCGAGTTCTCGATGTGGACAATGCGTGACTTCAGGTCAATCCTTCTCCATCGAAGCGAGAGGATTTCGCCCTGTTTCATCCCCGTCGCGACGGCGAAGAGCACGACATCCCGGAGCCAGTCGTCAAGGATGCAAGAGAGCAAGCGGGCAAGGTCTTCCGGGGTCAGAAACTCTGCCGTGCGTTCTGAGACACGAAGCATCTTCACCCCGGCGAAAGGATTCTCCGGTATGTGCCCCCAGCGTAGAGCGGTATTCATTGCATCACGAAGCGTGGAGAGTTCCTTGTTCACCGTGATGGCTTGAATTCGCATCCTGCGCTCGGTCTTGAATCGGTCCACATCCCTCGCCGTGATGGCTGCGAGTGGGACATCACCCAATACCTCCTTCAGACGGCCGAGCGCGTCGCTGTAGAGGCGAACGGTCTTTGGGGCATAGGTCTGACCTGCGTGTGTGAGAAACTCTCCTGTGAAGGCTGAAAGGCGAATGTCGCCTGAGGGTGCCCACATCTTCTCAAGCTCCCTGACTTTCCTGAGGGCATCGCATTTCCGGGTACAACCGGTGGATTTCCAGCGCCGTCGGATCGAAGACGGCAGCTTATTCCCAATCGAGAAACAGGTGTTCTTCCGCCCGCGACGTAATGATCGAAGACGTACCGCCCATGCTGCCGACGCCGAGAATGGACTTCCTCGCATGAAGCTCGACGAGATGCGCCGTCGCGATTTCGACGCGCATGTCGATCGTATAGTGTATGCTCATCCGCGGGACGACACCGGACGTTTTTGGCCCGAACGACTCCGTGTATTCCAGCCGCACAGGTACGACGCCACCGTCGCCGGGAGCTTCCCAGTTCAATGATATGTCTGAGTATTCCAGCAGGCTGTCCGCTTCGAATATGCGGTACATCCGCTGCGCAGCCTCCCGTCGTCCGTCCTCATCGATACAGATGCCCTTGAATACACGCAGAAGCAGTTCAGGATAGCGCACACGACCGAATCCCCACCGCAGGAGTCCCTCGGCAGGACGTTGAAACGCAGAACCGTCACAATATGTGAACGTCGTATCAACTCCCGGATGACGCAGAAGCCGGTAACACTTGTTCGGGACGGGTGCCGCACGAAGCGAATCGGGCGTGAATACATCCTCGTCGTGCTCGTAGCGGGACCAGCGTACCGTCATATCGCGTACGCATGCCTCTCCGACTTCCTCCCAGGTCTCAGTGCGCACTTCGACTTCATGCGTCGTTTTCGCCGCGACAGTGCGTGTCAGCTCCGCCGGCGGCACATGCAGGCTCGAATCGTACATGTGCAGCACGGCGCCCGCACGAAGTCCGCCGCCACCGAAGCAAGCGGTCTGCCCCGCAGCGGTCGACAGGAACAAAAGGGACAGTAGGACTATGCTCAGCATTCCGCCTGCCAGGTATGCAGCAGATGACGCGACATCGCAGGAGAATCCCCAATTTCTTGCATCCCCAGTTGAGCACACAGCGGCACCTGCCGTAATAATGACTCTGCGTGTGTGATGGTACCCCCGGGGTGACTCGAACACCCGACCTGCGGTTTAGGAAACCGACGCTCTATCCACCTGAGCTACGGGGGCAAAATATCATGTGTGCCGACGGCCTGCGGAACACAGCGCCGCGACAGTTCCGTCGCTGCGTCACGGACAGCAACACCCTGTCAAATATACGCATTCGGGATGTCGTAATAAACATGCCCCGGCCTCCTCCTTCCTGCGGTACCATGTGCGCAACAGTATCCCGACCGCTGCCGGCACCTGCCTCCACTGGTGATCAATGTTATTCGTCCTTCCCATCCTGCATCCGGAGCAGATAATCGGCGAAGTCCGTCTGCGGCGTGCTGATGGTGTGGTTGCAGAGGGACGTCTGCTCCCTGGCATTGACGGCACAGTAACAACCGATGATTTCCCCTTCCCCGGAACGGCGGAAACCGCAGGCGCCGCAATGGGACGCCGTGCACGAATGCGTGATGCCATCCGGGTTGATGATATAGCTGTCCCCTCGCCGGGTGCACTCGTAGGCGATCACGAAGAAATCCGCTTCCCCGACCAGGTAGGTTATGGGTCCTTCATCTATTCTGACACGGGTCAACCGCTGCCAGGTATCGGTCAGGCGCTGCCCGGACTCAAGCTCCCTGTTCATGGCGCGCAGGAGATCCGCCTCCGGCATGGTAAGTTCGATGATACCATCTTCCCCGATCACGGCAACAGGGACATTCTGTGCAAACGTGGATGAAACTATCGCCGCGGTCAGGCATACGGCGAATATGCATATGCGCATGACTCCTCCTTGCAGACATCTACCGATGATAATTCCCATAATAGAATGTGGATACCTCGATTGCAAGAAAAACACCGCCATCCAGCCCTCATCCGTTCGATCATGCTGGGTTTTTCCGCGCGCGAGAGATAGATTGCGGGCATGTACTTCGAAGATTTTCATCCCGGACTCAGTATCGTCACACCCGAGCGCACCGTGAACGCCGAGGAACTCGACCGCTTCATCGATGTCACCGGACTGCATCTCCCCATGTTTCTCGACGATGAAAGCGCGCAGGAACTCGGACACCCGCGGCGGCTGGTGACGGGTCCGATGGTGCTCGCGGTGGCTATGGGACTCGTGCGCGTCAGCGGCTGGTTCGACCAGGTCGTGGCCGTGCTCGAATTCACCGACATGCGCTTCCGCCGTGCCGTGCATCCCGGCGATACGCTCAGAGCAGGCATCGAGGTGATGGAAATGCGTCCCACGAGCCGATCCGACCGCGGACTTGTTGTGCTCTCCTACACCATCACCAACCAGGATAGCGTCACCGTGCTCGACATGAAGGGCACGTACCTTTTCCGCCGGGCGCCGGAGAGCGGACAGTGAAAACGGTCTCCCTCGTGCTGGGCACCGGCGGTGCGCGCGGACTGGCGCATATCGGCGTCATCCGCTGGCTGGAGGAACACGACTACCGCATCCGCCACATCGCCGGGGCGTCGATCGGCGCCGTGATCGGCGGCATTCACGCCGCGGGCAAACTGAATGCCTACGAGCAGTGGGTGCGCGCCATCACGCGCATGGACATCCTCACCTACCTCGACGTGGCATGGGGAAAGGGCGGCTTCGTGAAAGGCGACCGCATCATGAACGCGCTGATCGATCTCGTCGGCGACATCGCCATCGAAGACCTCCCCATGCGCTTCACCGCCGTCGCAACCGATCTCGAAGAACACAAGGAGGTGTGGTTCACCAGCGGCCGGCTCTTCGATGCCATCCGCGCGTCGATGTCCGTTCCGCTGCTGTTCACGCCCTTCCGCATCGGCGGCGTGGATTACGTGGACGGCGGAGTGCTGAATCCCGTTCCCGTCGCCCCCGTCATGGGGGATGACAGCGATCTCATCGTCGCCGTGCACTTCGGCGGCATGACCGACACAGGACACCCGGAACGCGTACCGCAGAAGAAAAGCGCGGGACGCGGAACGACGCAGCCGCCTGCGGACGCGGCGTCGTCGGAAGCCGGCATGCTCCCCGACCCCGCCTCCCTGCTTCCCACGGCGATCCAGCAGCGCATCCGGCAGTTCATGCAGAAACTGCATACCCCGGAGGAGGATGCCGATAAACGTGACTGGGGCACCTACGAGGTGGCGATACAGTCGTTCGAAGCCATGCAGAACAGCATCGCCCAGCAGAAGCTCGCCGCGTATCCGCCCGACGTGCTTGTCGAACTCCCCCGCAACGCCTGCCGCACGCTCGAGTATGATCGCGCCGCGGACATGATCCACCTAGGATATCAAACCGCCGCTGAGGTGATGGATGCATCCACAGCTTGAAATCGCGTATTTCATTTTCGCTTTCGCCGTGGGACTCCTATCCCTCGGCATCGCGGTGTTTTTCCACATGTCGCGTCCGGGAGCGATGCTGCGTCCTTTCCTGCTGATGTACGGCGCCTTCACGCTGATGAACATCACGAATTTCATCACTTCATACATGCGCGCCAACATTTCCGGTTACGAGCAGCCCCTGTACTACATCCTGCTGTACCTGGAAAACCCCGTGCTTCTGATTTCAATGATATTCCTCCTGCCGCATCTGGTGCATTCGCTCGTCGCACTCGACCATGCCGAGCGACGCAGCCGCCTGTTCGGACTCATCGCGGTCGCGACCTTCATCATCTACGCGGGCATCATGTTCATCAGTGTGCGGGTGCCTTTCGGCGAGGTCGGCAGTGCGGTCAAGAACGGCATCCTCGGGATTGTCATGCTGTATTCATGGATCGTGCTGTTCCGCCATCCACCGAAGACCCGCTCGGTGCGTCCGGAGGCGTTCCGTCGGGGCCTGTGGGCGTCGCTGCTCGTCATTCCTCTCGTCCTCCATGACATGTTCCTTCTGGAAGCGACCGGCATCAAGTTCTTCCCGCTGGTGTACGCGCTGACCGGCGTGCTGCTCGTGCGATTCTACTATATCGAATACTTCCGTGACGGCTCCGCGGCGGGTACTGCAGTGCGCCCGCCCTCCGCCGCAGATCCGGTCGCGGATGATCCGTTTCCCGAAGCGGCGCTCACCTCGCGTGGACTATCATCACGCGAAATCGAGGTCGTGCGCCTCCTCGCCGAGGGCAAAAGCTACCGGCAGATCGGTGAAGAGCTGTTCATCTCGCTCAATACGGTAAAGGCGCACATCCGCAGCATCTATCCGAAGATGGGCGTCTCCAGCCGCCATGAAATCGTACGAGAACTGCGCGGTCTGGAACGCTCCCACCCGGATTGACATCTTTCCTGTCATTCTGACAGAACTTCAGTTTCCTTCCCCCTGACACCGCGATCACACTTTGGTGTTATTTCACTGAAACAGCCTGAATTCGCCCGTTTGTGCAATTGATGACGTGGCTGAACCGGTGTATGTTTGCCCGTGTCCGCAGCGCGAAACGCGCAGTGGACGCGACCGGATCCGCCAGTTTTCACAACGGAAGGAATACAGATTTCATGCGGTACACATCAATTCTCCTTTTCCTCCTGCTGTTCGGGATCACACTCACGGCGCCAGCGCAGGCACAGCATGCCTTCGGCATTTCAGGCCGTTTCGCACAGATCCGCGAGGAGCTGAACAATGACATGGTGTTTGACGGGCCGGAGCTGCTGCTGCAGTACCGGTACAGGTCACAGGGCGACGGGATGCTGACGGAATACCGCGCCTCGCTCGGTGGCGGAACGGTGCTCAATCGCGGCATTCTCGGGATCTCCGCCCGTATCACGCCACTGGATTATCTGCGCGGCGTGCGTGTGCTGGAGTCCGGCGGCACGGTGCTGTACGCAGGACTGCGGGCGCTGGTGGGGTATCACCTGCAGATCTATCCCGATCTGCAGATCGGACACGATTTCTGGCTCAGCGAGGCGAGTCTCGCTCCGGCCGCCGAGCTGCAGCTGCGCAGCGGCGTGCGCATCCGCGGATCGGTGAGTCTTCTCGCCGCAGTTTCACGAACGCCCGCAAGGCGCGATCCGTACTGGTTTTCGCTCAACGCGCTGGACATCCTCTCGGACATGCATTCCGACATCGCGCTCGCGGGACCCGACAGTTTTCTGCACGCGGCGCTCGAGGCGGAGTATCCGCTGACATCATCGGGAAACTGGATGCTCGGATACGGCCTGGATTTTCTGACGTACAGGGATCAGCCGGGCATCGACATGCTTCATCACGCCGTTTCGATCACTCACGCATTCGGAGAATAACACAATGAAATATCTCATCATGACCGCAGTGCTGTGCCTGTTCATTCTGCAGGGATGCATCAACGAGCCGCCGCTGAAGCAGCCGTTCCGGGATTTCGAGCCGGTCGCGCTCCAGGACGGCTGGGAGATCGCCACTCCCGCGGAGGCGGGCATCGACAGTGCCGGACTGCGCCGCGTTTTCGCGGATTTTCACGCGGACGAGGAGGCATGGCAGGTGCGCAGCCTGAGCGTGTTCCGCTACGGAAAGATCGTGGCCGAAAGCTACACAAAGGATGCATCGGATCGCGTAACTCCCCGCGCCATATGGTCTTGCACGAAGCAGTTCACGGGCGTCCTCGCGGGAATCGCGCTTGAACGTGGACTGATATCCTCCCTTGACGATCCCATCGGTGTTTACCTCCCCGATGCCGTCGCGCGGTATCCGGACAAAGACGGGATCACGCTCAGGGATCTGCTTACGATGCGCTCGGGTATCGACTATCGCAACTACGGGATCGGCGGCGACGACAGCCGGATCATGCAGCGGATCCCGGACAATTACCTGGAATTCGTGCTCGCGAAACCGCTCGTCGATGAGCCGGGCACGGAATTCGATTACAAGGACGGCGATCCGCAGATCCTGTCCTCCGTCATCCAGGCGGCTGCCGGCATGCCGATGGATGCCTGGGCACGGGAAGTGCTGATCGCCCCCCTGGGCATCGAGCGCTTCGAGTGGCGGCGGTACAGGGACGGCGCGACGCTCGGATCATTCGGCATCCTGACGACGCCGCGGGAAATGGCAAAGCTCGCGCAGCTGACGCTCGATGGCGGCATGGCCGGCGGCACGTCCATCGTCAGCGCCGACTGGATTTCCGAGATGACCTCTCCCCTCGTCGAAGCGGGAGACAAACATTTCGGATACCAGTGGTGGAGCTACCCGGAGCACGGGACGTATTTCATGTCGGGAAACGGACGACAGCTCGTGTTTGTCTTCCCCGAGAAGGAGCTGATCGTGGTCATCACCTCGGAGCCAAACCTGCAGGGGAAATTCAACCTGCCGACGCCGACCGGACGCGAATATGCACAGCGCGTGGAAGCTCTCTGTGACTGACGGTCAGGCTGAGCAGGTCGGATCGAGACCGGATTTGCGCCGGCGAAGCGCGTCCGCTATGTTGAACGCATGCTTCGCGTGACGCGAAATATTCAAATCCCCGAACAGGAGCTCGATGAGCGCTTCGTGCGGGCGTCGGGTCCGGGCGGACAGAACGTGAACAAGGTGTCCACGGCGGTGCAGCTGCGCTTCGACGCGAAGCAGTCGCCGTTTCTGCCGGAGGATGTGCGCGAGCGGCTTCTCACGCTTGCGAAGTCGCGGCTGGTGGATGACGGGGTGATCCTGATCGAGGCGAAACGCTACCGCACACAGGAGCGCAACCGGCGCGATGCACGGGAGCGGCTGCTCAAGCTGATCCGGCGCGCGGTAACGGCGCCGAAGAAGCGCAAACGGACGCGTCCATCGCAGGCATCCAATCTCAAGCGTCTCGAGGACAAACGCCGGCGGTCCGAGAAAAAGCAGACCCGCGGGCGGCTCGGCTGGGGGCGGTAAGGGAAAGTAAATTCTGTGGCCATGACGCATAGGGAATTCGACGTCGTGGGAACGCAGCGATCACACCCGCAGGTAATTGGTCATCCCAGTTTCGGCATTCCGCAACGGCGGCGGATTTCATCGGCGGTGTTCAGTGCCGTTTCGGCATCCGGCGCAATGCTCGTGATATGCCCGAGCTTCCGTCCTGGAAGCGGCGTCTTCCCGTAGAGATGCACGCGGGCGCGGGGGATGGCGAGCGCCGAGCGGACGTCGGGGATCGTACCGATGATATTGTCCATGACGGAATACGACCGCGGCGCGGTGTCGCCGAGCGGCAGGTTGGCGATGGCGCGCAGATGGTTTTCGAACTGGCTGGTCAGCGCGCCATCGATGCTCCAGTGCCCTGAGTTGTGCACACGCGGCGCCATTTCGTTCGCGATGAGGCTTCCGTCCGCGGCAAAGAATTCAATGGCGAGCACGCCGACGTAATCGAGCTCCCACATCGCCCGGTGGATGGACTCTCGGGCGGATGCGCCGAGTGCGTCGTTGGCATGCGGCGACGGACAGATGGTGCGGTTGAGAATCCCGTGCCGGTGCATATTCTCAGCCAGCGGATACGAGACAAATGCGCCCGACGGGCTGCGCGCGGCGATGACGGAAAATTCCCGATCGAAGGAGATGAATTCCTCGAGGATCAGGGGATTGCCGCCCAGCTGTTTCCACGCGGCAGTGATATCCTCCTCGCCGGAGAGCAGCGCCTGTCCCTTGCCGTCATATCCGAAACGCCGGGTTTTCAACACGGCGGGATATCCCAGTTCCTTCACTGCGCGGCGAAGATCCTCCTCCGAATCCACCGCGCGGAAATCCGCGGTGGGGATGTCGATGGAGCGGAAGAAACGCTTCTCCTCCAGGCGGTCCTGCGCCACCTCGAGCGCGCGCGATCCCGGCCGCACCGGCTTGCGCTCCTCGAGAAGCCGCACGGCTTCGACCGGGACGTTTTCGAACTCGAAGGTCACGACGTCCACACCGGACGCGAAACGCAGGAGGTCGTCCTCGTTGCTGAAATCGGAGTGATGGAAATCAGACAGATGCGACGTGACCGCCTCCGGCGAGGTGTCCATGGCGCGGAAATTCATGCCGAGCGGATAGCCGGCGAGGGCGAGCATGCGTCCGAGCTGACCGCCGCCGAGGATGCCGATGGTCATGCATCCTCCCGCGGGTCGGGATGCGCCAGGACCTGCTCTTCCCGTTCCGCTCTGAAGGACTCCACCGCCTCGCGGTATTTCCGGTCACGTACGCCGAGGATGGATGCCGCCAGGAGTGCGGCGTTGGTGGCCCCGGCGCTGCCGATCGCCAGCGTCCCGACCGGGATGCCCGAGGGCATCTGCACGATGGACAGCAGGGAATCCATACCGTTCAGGGCACGGGATTTGACGGGCACGCCGAGGACGGGCAGCGGTGTTTTCGCGGCGGCCATGCCCGGGAGATGTGCCGCGCCGCCCGCACCGGCGATGAGGACTTCCAGCCCCCTCTCTGACGCTGTCGATGCGTATTCAAAGAGCAGGTCCGGCGTGCGATGCGCGGAAACGACGCGCACTTCATACGGCACGGCGAGGCGGTCGAGCATGTCCGCCGCCGCGCGCATGGTATCCCAGTCCGACTGCGATCCCATGATGATGCCGACAAGCGGCTGCGTGGTATTGCCGGTTGATGCTGTGCTGGCGCCGGACATCGTCATTCCCCCTGCCCGAGTGAATATCCCGCGACGCCGTCGAAGGTGTAGAGGTGCTCGGTCTTGATGACATCGAGTCCGGCACCGTCAATTCGCAGCAGCAGTTCGAACACCGCAGCCGGTGCAACGCTGTCACCGGTGGCCACGAAGCGGCAGCGCCAGTGATCGGTACAGAACGTCTCGGGCAATCCTTCCGGATACACCTTCACGCCGCGGTTGGTGATCATTTTCAGTCTCAGGTGTTCACCGCCGAGCTCGACGAGCTTTGCGCCGAGCACGTCGGGATCGCGTCCGTCTTCATTCCAGTCCAGGAACACGTCGACGCCGGTAAGCTGCTTCTCCGGGCGCGGATGCTCGGTGATATCGAAGTGAATGCCGCCTTTATTGTAATGCACCGCTTCGAGCTTCTTCGGCTCGCGGCCGAGGCGTTCGATCACGGCGTCTGTGAAGGACTTCGTCCCGACCTCCGTGCGGCTGAGACCCTCACGATAGATGTCTGGCGTGTGCAGGCCGTCTTCAATCGCGCACAGCCATGCATTCTTGATGTTCTGCGCGGCTTCCGGCTCTCCGAGATGCACGAGCATCTGCGAGGCGGCGAGGATGAGTCCGGAGGGATTTGCGACGTCCTTTCCGGCGATGTCGGGAGCGGACCCGTGTACGGCCTCGAACATCGCCATTTCGGTGCCTACGTTTGCCGAACCGGCGAGTCCGACCGAGCCGGCGATCTGTGCCGCGATATCGGAGAGAATGTCACCGTAGAGGTTCAGCGTCACAATCACATCGAAGCGCTCGGGCTGCGCGGCAAGCCGGGCCGCACCGATGTCGATGATCATGTGCTCGGCCTGGATGTCGGGATACTCCTCGGCTACCTCCTGGAATATCTTATGGAAGAGACCGTCGGTATGCTTCATGATGTTGTCTTTCGTCATGCAGGTGACGGTGTCCCTTCCGTAGGAACGGGCGTATTCGAAGGCGTAGCGGATGATGCGCTCGGTTCCCGGACGCGTGATCAGCTTCAGCACCTGCGTGACTTCCGGCGTCTGCTGATGCTCGATGCCCGCGTACAGATCCTCCTCGTTTTCCCGGATGATGACGAGATTCATGCCGGGATGCGGTGAGGAAACAAACGGTGCATAGGACTTTGACTGCCGCACGTTCGCGTACAGGTTCAGTGTTTTCCGAATCGTGACGTTCAGGCTCTTGTACCCTCCCCCCTGCGGGGTCGTAATCGGGGCCTTGAGGAGAATCCTGTTGCGCCGGATGACATCCCACGCCTCGCTCGGTATACCGGAAAGGACGCCACTCAGATAAGCGGATTCTCCGATTTCGATGAAATCGAAATCCAGCGGGGCGTTGGCCGCCTCGAGAATTCGCAGAGTGGAATCCATGATTTCCGGTCCGATCCCGTCTCCGCGGGCGATGGTGATGCGGTGCCTCTGTGACATGCTGCTCCTCTATGACATGATGAATAGTTCTCTACAACTACAAAAAAACGCAGCAGACGGGGTACGAAGTTCCGTCCCGCGGCGGCATTCAGCGCAGGCGTACTGCTTCATGCGCGGCAGATGCATCATCGTCTCCCTTGAACGGAATAAATACGGAAAGTGGGAAATCAGACCAGCAGAGCCCCCTCGAGCCGCAGCAGTTTCTTCTTACGATCGATTCCGCCGGCATATCCGACGAGCGAACCATCCTCCCCTATGACACGGTGGCAGGGGATGATGATGGAGATGGGATTACGTCCGACCGCCTGTCCCACAGCACGGGTGGCGTCGGGGTTGCCGATGCTCTCTCCCACCGAACTGTAGGTCGTGGTAAGACCGTACGGGATCGCGCGCAGGGCTGTCCAGACCTGGAGCTGGAATTCCGTTCCGAAGAGATGCGTCTTCACGCGGAATTTCTTCAGCCTGCCGCCAAAATATTTTTCCAGCTGTCCGTGAATGGAAGCATGCTCACCCTTCTCCGTTTTCACCTCGAAGTGCGGGAGATACCTGCCGAGATAGGCATACAGGTCTTCGCGGTACCCTTTTCGCTCGAATCCCAGATAGCATACCGCACCGTCGCAGCTGGCGATGTGCAGGTTGCCGAGCGGCGATGGTACATGAGAGAGAATGACGGCGGCGGGTTTGCGGGCGGAAGCTGCCATGGCCCATCTCGCATGTTCGTGGTCAGGATGTGGAGGAAATGTACGACCTCGCACATAAAGAAGAAAGCGCCCTCCGATTCGAAGGACGCTTTCGTTACAGTTGCTGCCGCCTTTGATTACGGCGTCAGGGAGGCTGCTATTCCCCGGAATCCTTCGCGGCTGCAGTAGTTTCTTCGGGATACAGCACGACCTCGATGTAATTGTCCATGTTGATGTATTTCTTCGCGGCATCCAGCAGCATGTCGGCATCGAGCGCATCGACCAGTGCGTCATAGCGCATCCACTCATCGAGCGGGGCGTCGTTAAGCACGGCGCCGCGCAGGCGGCCCAGCCACCAGCCGTTCTCCTTCATGTTCGTTTCGCGCTCGCGGCGCTGGATTTCCTTGATCTTGTTGATGTTCTCCTCGGAAGCGGGATTGGTGCGGACATCCTCGAGCACGTCCATCAGCGTCCCGGTCAGCTCCTCGACACGTTCCGGATTGGTGCCGAAATAGACGCTCAGGGTGTAATCTTGCTCGGGATACTTGTCCACGCCCGCGTTCACACCGACACCGTAGGTTCCACCCTTCTCCTCGCGGATTTCCTCACGGAGACGGATGGTAAGCAGCTCCTCGAGTGCGGAAATGGCATAGCGGTTCTCATAGGTCCATTCGAACGGACCGGTGAAGACCACGGCGACCATCGACTTGTCGTCAATGCCCTTGTAGACTTCTTTCTTGATCACACCCTTCGGGGGACGCACGCCAGTATCCTTCCAGGTCTCCTCGCGATTCGTCACGGGAAGCGCACCGAGATACTGGTTGACCAGCGGACGCATTTCCTCGAGAGTGAAATTGCCGACAAAGAAGAACGTGAAGTCACTGGCATCCCTGAAGCGGTTGCGGTAGAAATCATAGGCCACTTCGAGATCGATGTTTTCGAGCCATTCCCTGCTGATCGGACGCGAACGGGGATGATAATTGGCGAGCGTCGTCGAAAGCGTGTCGGAGAACACGCGCTCGGGCATGTTGCTGAAGTTTTCCAGCATGCCGATCATGCGGGTTTTGAAGGATTCGAATGCCGTAGTGTCCTTGCGCGGAGCGGCAAAGTACAGGTATACAAGCTGCAGCATGGTTTCGATGTCCTCCGGGGCCGCGTTCCCACTGAAGCCTTCGTATTCACCGCCGATGACGGGATTGACGTCGGCCACCTTGCCGGTCAGCGCCTTCCGCAGCTGAATGGCGTCGAACTCACCGAGGCCGCTGAGTCCGATGATGTTCGTCGCCATGGTCCCGCTCGCGATATTTTCATCGGAGATATGTCCCATACCACCGGGACTGACTGCGCCGAAGAGGATCTGATCATCCTTGAAGTCGGTGGGTTTGAGCAGGACGCGGATGCCGTTGGACAGATCCCACTCGGTCACGTCAATATTGTCATACACCTTTTCATCGGTGATGCCGGCGGTCGGCTCGGGCATTTCCACCAGCGGCTTGTTGGCGACTTCGTCGACATAGGGTTCGACTTCGGTCTGTTCGACCCGGTCGAAAATCGCGCGCAGCTGCTCTTCGGTGGGAATGGCCAGCCCGTCCTTCTTCGGCATGCTCACGGTCACGACGCGGTTGTTCTCGGGCATGATCTCATCGATCAGGCGGTTGACCTCGCGCACCGTGATCGTGGGAAGATATTTTTCATAGAGTGCGTACTCGATCTCGATGCCGGGGATGGGCTCATCGGTGAGATAATTCCGCGAAAACTCCGACGCGTGACGGGAAGACGGTGTCTTCTCACGCTCGTTGTAGGCCTGTTCCATCCGGCGAAGCAGATTGGTCTTCGCCCGCTCGAGTTCCGTCGCGGTGAAGCCGTGATCACGCACGCGTTTGGCCTCCTTGAGGAGGGCCTCGAACCCAGGCTCAATGCCGCCGTCCTGCACCTGGCAGCTGAGCACGTACACGTCTTTCGTGCGCACGAATCCCCCCATGCCCGACGATGCGAAGATGAACGGCGGATTCTCCTTCTGCAGCAGCTCGCTGTAGCGGTCATTGAGCATCCGGCTGTAGAGCTGCTCGATCATGGATTTCCGGTAGTCGATCACCTTGCGGTCGACACGCGGATCGAACTTGTGATACAGTGCCACCGATGTGGACGTCGCCTCTTCGTCGGATGCAATCGCAAAGAGCAGTTCCTCGTGATCGGGAACTTCAAAACTCTGACGCTCGGGCGGATTCTGATGCACGGGGATGGTGGAAAACTTCTCTTTGATTTTGGCTTCCATCTTGCTGACATCGAAATCACCCACAGCAACGATGGCCATCAGTTCGGGACGATACCAGTCGTGGTAGAACTTCTTGATCGTCTCGTATTCGAAATTCTCGATGATCTCCGGGAGTCCGATCGGAAGGCGGTTTGCGTACTTCGAATCCTTGAGCAGGATGGGAAACTGCTTGTCACGCATGCGCGAGGATGCACCCTTGCGGCTGCGCCATTCCTCCATGATCACCCCGCGCTCCTTGTCGATTTCCTCGTTTTCAAAGGACAGATTGTTTGCCCAGTCGACGAGCACCTGCATGCCCTTGTCGACGACGTCTTCGTCGTCCATGGGCAGCTCGAGCATGTAGACGGTTTCATCAAATGAGGTGTAGGCATTCAGATCGGCGCCGAAGCGCATGCCGATGGATTCAAGGAATTCGACGAGCTCGTTCTTCTCGAAGTTCTCGGATCCATTGAAGGCCATGTGCTCACAGAAGTGCGCGAGCCCCTGCTGATCATCTGTCTCCAGAACGGAACCGGCGTTGACAACAAGCCGCATTTCGGCTCTGTTCTCCGGTTTCTGGTTCTGCATGATATAGTATTTCATCCCGTTGTCGAGCGTCCCGATGGTCACCTTGGGATTGACCGGCAGTTCGCTTCCGAGTCCGAGGGACGATGCGTCAATTTCCTTCTCCTGCCCCAGCAGAAGCATTGGCAGTGCAGCAACAATCAGCAGCATGCTTCCGAATCGTACGATCGCTTTCATCAACAGCTCCGCTTTTTGATATAAAACATCATCATCTGTTGTACGTAACAACATCCAAAAAGATACGATAAAATCACGTAAAATGCCCTTTTCCCCGCCAGCCAGTGAAAGGCACATGGCTGAAACACAAGCGATTATGAAGTACAAAGCACAAAGCGCAAAGCGCAAAGTGCAAATGTCCGATCGACCGGATTTTGCACTTTGCACTTTGAACTTTGCAGCTGTTCCCTCCGCAGAGCGGGTCTCAAAACCGACTATTCCAGCGGGTTCATCGAGTACATCTCGGCTTCCTCATCATCATAGCCGAGTTCTTTCCAGTCGAGCACACCGCTTTCCGAATGGCAGCTCTGGCAGCTGAGCGCTCCGTCGCGGCGGACGGCATGGCTGATCTCCATCGATGCATTCGCGGGAATCCAGCGCGCCTCGACCTTGCCTTCCTTCATCTGACGAACGTCCTCGTACGGACCGGTATTCCATCCCTTGATCTGCGTGCCGGATCCGTCGTCCATGAAACGCATGAACTTGTCCATCATGTAATACTTGAACATGGTGCCGTACATCATCGGCATCATGCTCTTCTCCATTTCCTTCGCAGCCGCCTTTGAGGGATTGCCGGTACGATAGTATGTCGGCAGGTTGTACGGGACGAACATGCCACCGAAGGGACCCATGTTCTGCAGGTCGATATGCTGCTTGCCGTTGAAGACTTTCATGGCGTACAACTTCGAGGGCTTCTTTTTCGCGATCGGACGCATGACGTTCTCATACCATCCCTCGTAATCGAAATCCCTGTACTCCGGCCAGGTGTGCTGGGGTTTGTAGAAGCGGTAGAGATCCCTGCCGTTGGGATTGTCGCCGATGGGATTGCCGAGGAAGGTCGCGTCGCCGTTCCACCAGACATACGTGATGCCGGATTTCGGCTGTGTTTCCTTCTCGATATCGGTGTACACATACACGCCCGGGTGCTCTTCGTAAAAGGGCGTGTCGAAGTCGCGCATGGTGGCGTTGTCATCCTGCAGCGAGGGGATGTGACAGGTAACGCAGGCGACGCGCTCGGTGTGCATGTTCAGGAAATCCGCGAGTTCCTCGTTTTCCGCGTGTGGTTCGTCGGAATGACAGCTCGCACAGGCGATCTCGACGCCGGGAAGGTCGTTTGTCATCATCGTAGTCGTGTGCGTGCCCTTGGCGATGTAATGGCCTTCGGTCACATGGCAGTCGGTGCAGTTGAGTCCCGCCGCCGCGTGCACGTCCCAGCTGGGCGAGAACGGCGTGCCGCGTTTCGAGCCCGGATGCAGCACCCGCGGACGCTCGCGTCCGGTGTTGAGAAGACTCTGAAAGTACGACGTGTCCGTCGAATCGACGTAGATATCACCTCCGAAGTTGTGCTGATGGCAGCGCAGGCAGGTCTGGGATGTCGTGGTCGTCACCGACATCGCCGCGCGCATGCTGCGGTCCATATCCCAGCGCTTGAGTCCGTTGTCATCCATCACCACCTGCTTGCGATTCATGTCGTAACCCTGCGAGTGGCAGATCAGGCAGTCGATAGCGTCCTTCTCCTCCTGCGTGGTGACGTACCCTGGCATCATCTCGCCAAGCGGCGCCTGGTACTGGCCGCCGATGTGACACTGCCCGCAGCCCTCCGAAAGGGTATCGCCGTGCTCGGTGACGACGAGTTCTGCCCACGCGGTCATGGCGAAAGAGCCGGGCTTCGGACAGGGACGGTTGATCTTGCCCATGGGAAAGTTGTCGGCAAGCTCCCCGTTGAAGCCGTAGACGTTGGGATGTTCCTCGGTGAAAAAGCGGTAATGCGTCGAGGTGAGCAGATTCTCCATCAGGCTGACGGTTTTTTCGTCGCCGCTGTGGGCGTCTTCGACCACGATGTCCTCGTGGCAGGTGAGGCAGGTCTGCGGTCCCTCGTATGCCGTGATTCCCGCTTCGCGGAAGATTTCCACATGCATGAAGTCCATGTCGAATTCGGATTCGAGATCCGCGGCGATGCGGTCGAATTCCTCCGCGCTGACGCGGTGGACGTCGAAGGTGATCTGTCCGGGACGACTGTCGGCGGGCATCATCATGTTGATGAGCGTTGAGCGGTTCGTCCAGCCGAGAACGGCGATGAGGGGAAGAATAACGATCAGGGAAAGAAGAAATGTGCGGGTCCGTTTTGACATGTCTGCTCCGGGCTTCCTGGTTGTTTCGGTTCAACGTCCGGCTGGGAATCAGAGTAGCCGGTCTTATGATCTCACATGAGATGCCCGGATGGTGTGCCGGGATTCAGGATCGGGAAATATTTTTTCACGCTTCCACGGAAGCAGCGCTCCCCTGGCGCATGGATAGGAAGATACCGCGAGCATGGCATGCGGAGTTCTTCGCGTCGAGGGTGTTGGTCAGGCGAGTCGGTATACATCGACGGGAGCGCTGGTTCCCTTCAGCTGCATTGGTCCGATCGATTCGGCGCTTTCACGGGGGATGCCGGCCTGCGCGAGTGTTGTCCCGGAACACAGAATGGCCGAATGAAAGCGTTTGTTGAGCTGCTCGATACGCGAAGCGAGAATGACGGTGGTTCCGGTAACCGAGTACTGGCGTCGATCCTCCGATCCGATGTTTCCGGTCAGAGCGGTACCGCTGTGAATCCCGATGCCGATCCGCGTCGGCGGGATTTTCCCCTCCCCCGCGAGTCGCTCGACAGCACTGTGAATTTCCCGCGCACTTGCGACGGCATGCGCCGCGTGGTCCGCATCCTCCAGAGGCGCGCCGAATGTCGTCATGAATCCATCCCCCAGAAATTGGTTCACAATTCCATGATGCCGATCGACGATACGGATCGTCTCGCCGAATAGCGTATTCAGGAATGCGACCACCTGCTCCGGTGTGTGACGCTCTGCGAAGGGCGTGAACTCGCGGATGTCGAGAAACATGATCGTGACGGTGCGCATCGTGCCCGTGGCATGATCCGCATTCTGCATCAGTTCCCGGGCGACGGGTTCTGATACCTGCTGACCGAAAAGGTCAATCGCCTGGTTCCGCTGTTCCACTGAACGGACGCTGCTGACGATTTTCCTGCGGATGAGTCGTGCGATCAGCCCCGCCGCAGCACCGGCCCCTACCAGCATCACCGAACGGGCAATGTAAATGGCGTTCGCCGCCAGCATCGGATCGGTTGTCCGTTCACCGTGATGTTCCAGGAAGACCAGTGACAGGAGGATGTACTGCACCGCTGCCATCGCACCGGTGAAGAAGCTGAGCATGAAATCCAGACGGAGGATCGACAGAATCACGAATACGAAGTACAGCGCCACGAACGGCGAGACAAGCGTCAGGACAGGAGGAAGTACTGCGGCGAGGATGATCATGCCGAGCGATGGTACAGTGATTTCCACCGTGGCATTCACATAGCGGATCGGACCGGGAATACCTTTGCCGCGTCGCTCGAGAAAACCCAGCACTGCCTGCAGCAGCAGCTCGTACAGAGACACTCCCAGCAGAAGCATGATCAGTTCATACCGGACACCACTTGTTCCGACGATACTCTCATATCGCGAGGGAAGCAGTCCTGTCAGCAGCAGAAACATCAGCGCGACCACCAGAAAAAGGCCCGAGAGAATGCGCGCACGAAGACGTTCGGTGCCGATGGTTTCGCTGCGAAGTCGCTGCTCAATGGGGATGCCGCCGTTCATCGCTTTCTCCTCCGGCGGGATATTTCTGCAAGGATGTTTTTCTGTCTCCTCTTCCCGCGCAGTCCGCGCTCGACGGTGAGGCGCGCGCCACTGACTGGATCGATGCCGGTGTGATACATGACGCTGGCCCATGTCCCGGGAGTGGGAGTAAAGATCTGCACCTGTTCGGGACTGATGCTGAGCTCGTTCGCGGCGAAGCGTCGCAGCGCGTGCATGTGCCGCTCCTCGCTCCCCGGATAGGCGGCGATGAAGTAATAGGTCAGGAATTGCTTTTTCCCCGCCTTCCGCGTGAGTTCGAAGAAGCGTTCACGGAAATCCAGCAGTTCCTCCGTCCCGCCCTTCCCCATCAGGCGAAGAATTTCCGGATCGCTGTGTTCAGGGGCGAGTTTGAGCTGACCGGAGACGTGGTGGCCGACGAGTTCCTCCATGAACTGCATGCCGCACTGCGCGTCCTGCATGACGAGGTCGTGCCGGATGCCGCTCGCGACGAACACATGCCGGATCCCTGGAATGCGGCGGAGCTTCCGGAGCAGCTGCGTGTATCGCCCGTGATCGACCGGAAGCTGGCGGCAGAGCTCGGGGAAGACACAGCGTTTGTCGCTGCACGCGCCGCGTTCAATTTTGCGCGCGCATTCGTACCCGTACATGTTGGCCGTCGGACCGCCCACGTCGGGGATCACTCCCCTGAATGCGGGATGGTCTCGCAGGCGCTCTGCTTCCCCGATCACCGAATGCTCGGAGCGCCAGCGCACGCGGCGTCCCTCATGCACCGCGATAGCGCAGAAATTGCACTCGCCGTAACAGCCGCGATGTGTCTGCAGGGAAAATCGGATGGTGTCGAGTGCGCGGATCTTCCCCTGTTCGCGTGTCGTCGGATGCGCATCCCGCATGAACGGCAGCGCGTAGACGGCGTCGAGTTCTTCCTGCGTTTCGTATGGCCGGGGAGGATGCTGCACCAGCCAGCGATCACCGTGCTTCTGCGCGAGCGTCCGCGCTGTCACCGGATCAGTGTTTGCATAAAACTTTCGGTACATGCGGAGAAACGCTTCGGGATCGACGGCACAGTCTTCAAAGGACGGCAGGATCACGGCCTCATCGGGCGCCTCGCGCCGGATCTCGCAGGTGCCGTGAATCCCTGCCGCTGCATTCCCCCGGGTGTACTGTTCGGCGATCTGCAGAACGGTGCTCTCGCCCATCCCGTATACCAGCAGATCCGCCTTGGCATCAAAGAGGATGGAACGGCGGATGCGGTCGCTCCAGTAATCGTAGTGCACCACGCGCCGGAGGCTCGCTTCAAGTCCACCCAGCACGATGGGAACGGTGTTCTTGAAATGCCGCCGGATGAGATTGCTGTACACGATGCTTGCCCGATCGGGACGGCGGTCGTTTCGTCCCCCGGGCGTGTAATCGTCCTGCCGCCGCGGTTTCTGCAGCGCGGTGTAATTGGCGACCATGGAATCCACGCTTCCCGCCGTCACGCCCCAGAACAGCCGCGGCTCCCCGAAACGCGTGATATCCTCCGCGGTCTCGAAATCCGGCTGGGCGATGATGCCGACGCGGTATCCGGCGCGCTCGAGCACGCGGCCGATCAGCGCGACGCCGATCTGCGGCGCATCGATGTATGCGTCCCCGCTGACGAGAATGATATTGAGCGCATCCCATCCGCGCCGCAGCATCTCCTCACGGGTGGCCGGCAGAAAGTGCATGGACGTCAATCCCCCTCACCGGACGGCTGAATGCCGTAACTGCGGAATTTCCGGATGACGCGCCACATTTCCTCCTCGTCGAGGATGACCGGTGAGCCGATGGCTCTGGACTGAAAACAGATGCGCGCGACGAGCTCGATTTCCTCGGCAACGGCGTAGGCGCGTTCAAGCGAGGGACCGACGGCGAGGAGTCCGTGATTGGCGAGCAGCACGGCCTGAAAATCCGTGCCGAGCGTTTCCACGGCTCCGGCTGCGAGCTCCGGCGTCCCGTAGGTCGCATAGGGAGCCACGGGAACGTGTGTTCCCGCGAATCCGACGAGATAATGCACGGCGGGGATGGGTTCGCGCAGACAGGCAAATGTGGCGGCATAGGGTGAATGCGTATGCACGATGGCGTTTACATCCGGACGGGCAGCGTAGACGGCGAGATGCATCGGAAGCTCGCTCGAGGGATTGCGGTCACCGTCAATTGCAGCACCATGGGTATCGACGACCGTGACGTCGGCCGTCCGCATGTTGTCGTACGGGATGCCCGTCGGGCTCATGCAGACATGACGGCTTTCCGGGGTGCGGACGCTGATATTGCCGCCGGAACCGGTGGTGAGTCCCGCCTGCAGCATCGCGCTGCAGTGTCTGACGATGGAAGTACGCAGCTGTTCGTGCAGCATGGATTCGAACCTTCTATTTGAATTGTTTGAGCCACTCGAAACCCGCGAGCTGCGCGCGTTCGTTTGCGGGCTCGCTCATGGAATGGCCGGATGCGAAGGTGATATGCAGTCGTGAATTTTTTAGCCGCCGGTGGAGGCGCCATGCGGTAACGGGCGGACAGATGACGTCGAACCTGCCGTTGACGATCCAGGTCGGGATGTCCGCAATGCGATCGAGGTCGCGGAAAAGCTGTCCCTCCTCAAGGAAGCAGCCGTTTGCCATGTAGTAGTTCTCGAAGAGCGCGAATGAGCGTGGATTGTTGTTTGCCAGCCAGCGGTTCAATCCGCGGATGTGGCTGCTGTCGCGGTCCACCTTGCTTGCGGCCGCCTCGTATTTCGTCCATGCCCGCGCGTACTTCAGCTGGGCGAGCGAATCGGGCTGCTGGAGAAGCTCGAGCAGGTACTCCGGCAGCGGACGCCGCTTTGGATCCGGCAGCGCATCGAGCAATTCCTGGTAGAGTTCGGGAAAGATGCTGGCGAGTCCTCCATGATAGAAATGATCGATTTCCTCCTGCGTGGCCATGAAAACGCCGCGCAGCAGCATGCCGCGCACATGTTCCGGATACGTCTCCGCGTAGGCGATCGCAAGGGTGGTACCCCAGGAACCGCCGAAGAGGATGATGCGATCGGCTCCGATGTGTCTGCGGAGACGCTCGATATCTTCAACGAGATCCCGGGTGGTGTTCTCACGGATTTCCGCATAGGGTTCCGACCTGCCGGCGCCGCGCTGATCGTGGAGCACGATCTGATAATATGCGGGATCGGCGAAACGGCGATAATACGGGGATGTCCGTCCGCCGGGCCCCCCGTGCAGGACAAAGACCGGAACGCCGTCGGGATTGCCGCAGCGTTCGTACCAGATGCGGTGGATCTCGGAAACCCGGATGTATCCGGACTCAAACGGCTCGATGTCCGGCCATAGGTCCGTGCGGGTTTGAGCGAATGTGTCATGCGCGTGACCCAGGACACAGATGAGCATTGAAACGAAGATTGCGGGAAATCGACTCATTGTCATGCCAGTGTTGTACCGATTCAAATGTACGAAAAAGCGCATACCGGCACATCTTGTGCCTTTTTGCATTCATGGTCGAAGTCGTATATTAGATTATTCGCACGATGAGTTGAGTTTTTACCAACAGGAGGTTTTCATGAATCGCTATGATGAGCTTCTCGAGCTCGTAAAGTCCTACGAAGCCGACTTCCAGAAATTCTACGAGAAGAATAACAAATCTGCCGGAACACGCCTGCGCAAGCACATGAATGAACTGAAGAAGTTCGCCCAGGACGTGCGCATGGAAGTGCAGTCCATCAAGAAGAGCGAGGAAGGCTGACCGGCGGTACTAACGGCATGACAACCGCAATCGAACTGTCTTTTCCCCCGCATTTTCATTTCGAGCACACTGTCTTTTCGCATGGATGGTGTGCTCTTTTTCCATTCAGCGTGCGGCGCACTCCCCTGCGGCTCACGCGCTGGCTTTCGCTTCCGTCGGGTCATATCGCGGAATTGCGTCTCAATCCGGCTCCGCGTGGGCGCTGCCGAGCGGCGGTACATACCTCCGGACGCCTCTCCACAGGAGACAGACGGTATATGCAGTCCGCAGCCGCTGAAATGCTCAATTTCGGACTCGACCTGCGCCCCTTCTACCGACGCATCCGCGATGACGACGCATTCGCATGGATTGCGCGGCACCGGGCGGGACGCATGCTGCGCGGCCTGACATTTTTCGAGGATGCCGTCAAAATGATCCTCACGACGAACTGCTCCTGGGCGCTCACCGAGCAGATGAACACGCGCCTCATCGAGGCCTTTTCTGCAGCGGATACACACGGGCGGCGCGACTTTCCTCCTCCTGAAGCGATCGCCGACAGCAGTGAGTCTTTTCTCCGCCGCGAGGTGAAGCTCGGATACCGCGCGCCCTTTGTCCTTGAACTTTCGCGCCGCGTCGCACGGGGAGATCTCGAGATTGAATCCTTTCGCACCTCGGATACGCCTGCGGAAGAGCTTCTGCGCGAACTGCGCGCCATCAAGGGAATCGGGACCTACGCGGCCGGCAATCTGCTCAAACTGCTGGGCCGCTTCGATTATCTCGGACTCGATTCCTGGTGCCGGGCGAAATTCGCGCAGAAATACAACGGAGGAACGCCTGTCGACGATCGGAGGATCGAGGCGTTTTATGCGCCGTACGAGGAATGGAAGGGACTGATCATGTGGATGGATGTGACACGGCACTGGTACGATGATAAATTCCCGTTCTGACATCTTCTTCACCTGTATTCTCCTGCTGCTGCTGTACGCGCCGGCAGCCGCGCAGCAGGATTTCATGCAGCTTCATCGCGAGGCAGTCGTCGTCGACGGACACAACGACGTGCTCGGCCGTGTGATGCGCGGCGGTGACATGGAGTCATGGGGAACGCACGGACATTCCGATCTTCCGCGTTTTGCGCGCGGAGGACTCGACGTGCAGATCTTCAGCATCTGGGTGCCATCCCGCGAGCGCGGAGAAAACGCGTGGCATTTCGCCCTTGCGGAAATCGATTCGCTCAAAGCGATTGCCGCGCGGAATCCCGATCGGCTGGGCCTGGTCACCGATGCCGGGCAACTTCGGCGCGCCGTGGGCGACGGTCTGATCGCGGGCATCATCGGACTCGAGGGCGGCCGCTGCATCGACGGCCGGCGCGAGCGCATATTGACCCTCTACGAGCGCGGGATGCGCAGTTTCGGTCTGACCTGGAATTATTCCTCGGACTGGGCCACCTGCTCGAAAGATGAATCCACCGGGAAAGTCAAAGGCGGTCTTTCCGCAAAAGGCCGAGGTTTCGTGCGGCTGCTCGATTCCCTCGGTGTGCTGATCGACGTCTCGCATCTCGGCGAGCGTTCATTCTGGGATGTGCTTGAAACGTCGCAGCACCCGATTTTCGCGTCACACTCCGCCTGCCGCGCACTCCGCGATCACCACCGCAATCTGACCGACCGCCAGCTCCGCGCTCTCTCGGAGAACGGCGGCGTCGTCATGATCAACTTCTATCCCGGCTTTCTGGTCAACAACCTGAATCGATCCCGTCGCAATCTCGTCCAGCGCATGCACGATCGCCATGCCGAGCTGAAGCGGCAGCATCCGAAGCGTGGCGCGGCCTATCTCTCGGCCGTGGATGACCTGCTGAAGCAAGCGCAGAAACGCGGACTGCCATCCCTCTATACCATCGCCGATCACATTGATCACGCGGTGCAGGTCGCGGGCATCGATCATGTCGGACTCGGCTCCGATTTCGACGGCATTTCCATCACGCCGGTCGGCCTGCGGGATGTGACGGATCTGCCGCTCCTGACACGCGTTCTGCAGCAGCGTGGATACAGCGAGGCCGCCATCCGGAAAATCCTCGGTGAAAATTTTCTGCGGATTTTCTCCGCGGTGACGGGAAGCGCAACCCGCTAGCCCATCACCTCACCCACACTCGTGCTGCTGTTCGTGCTCCTGCTCTTTTCTCTTTCCCGATCTTTTGCCATCTTTGTAAATCCATCTTTTCCGCGAAGACAGTTACTGTATACATAGAATTCAATACCAGGAGAAGGAACGGCGCATGAAAATCCATGAGTATCAGGGAAAGCAGATCCTGAGAACGTTTGACGTGCCGACGCCGCAGGGCGGTGTGGCCACAACCGCGAAGCAGGCCGTGAAGGTCGCCGAGAAGCTCGGCGGCAAGGTTTGGGTTGTGAAATCGCAGATTCACGCCGGCGGACGCGGCAAGGGAAAGATTCTCGATCCGAAGACGCGCAAGCTCGTGCTCGACGGCGGCGTCAAGGTTGCCAAGTCGCTCAAGCAGGTCGAGCAGTATGCGGAAAAGATGCTCAAGAACCTGCTGGTCACGATACAGACCGGTGAGGAAGGCAAGATCGTCCGGCGCGTGCTCGTCGAACAGGGCGTCAACATCGAGAAGGAGTTTTATGCAGGCATGCTGCTCGATCGTGCCCGCTCGCGGAACATCATGATGGTGTCTACCGAAGGCGGCATGGAAATCGAGAAAGTCGCGGCGGAGACTCCCGAACTCATCCTCAAGGCCGAAATCGATCCGAACATCGGCTTCCAGGCGTATCAGGCGCGTGAACTCGCCTTCGGCCTCGGGCTCAAGGGCGCTGCGTTCAAGAACGGTGTGAAGTTTCTCATGGCGCTCGCGAATGCCTATGAACGGACGGACGCCAGCCTGTTCGAGATCAATCCCCTCGTGCTCACGAAGGAAGGCTACGTCCTCGCGCTTGACGCCAAGGTGAACCTGGATGACAATGCGCTGTTCCGTCATCCGGATTTCCTGAAGCTGCGTGACAAGAGCGAAGAAGACCCGCTCGAGGTCGAAGCCTCGAAGTTCAATCTCAACTACATCAAGCTTGACGGAAACGTGGGCTGCATGGTCAACGGTGCCGGACTCGCGATGGCGACGATGGACATCATCAAACTCGCCGGCGGCGAACCCGCGAACTTCCTCGACGTCGGCGGCGGTGCCAGTGCCGAGACCACCGAACAGGGCTTCCGTATCATTCTCGGTGACCGGCATGTGCAGGCCATCCTGATCAATATTTTCGGCGGTATCGTCCGCTGCGACCGCATCGCCAATGGCGTGGTTCAGGCCGCACGCAACATCGACATTAAGGTGCCGATCGTCGTACGCCTCGCCGGCACGAACGCGGAAGAAGCCGCCGACATCCTCGAGAATTCCGGTATCGACTTTCTTGTTGCCCATTCATTCGAAGAGGCAGCGCAGAAAGTAACAAAGGCCATCGCGGCCTGACCTCCTCCTCAACACCGTGAAACGGCAGGGGCTCCCGACAACCGGGAGTCCCTTTTTCTTTCAAAGAATTAATCACCGGCATGTTGCTCGCAATATCGGTCGTCATGTAGATTGGATCAGTTCGTTTTGCCCAACGATTCCTGATGCTCCCATGAAGTACACTTCCCTCCTCCTCGCATTCATTCTTTTTTCAACCGTCAGCAGCGCGCAGATCGGCTGGTTCGAACAGCATTCCGACGGAGATGATATCCTCTTCTCGATCGACCTGCTGGATGCATCCACCATCACCGCGGTCGGTGAAAACGGGCTGATCCTGCATACGACCGACGGTGGAGACACATGGAAGGAAGTGCCCTCCGGCACGTCGCAGGTGCTGCGCCGCGTGCGCTGGCATTCTCCGTCGCTCGGAGTGATACTTGGCAACGGCGGTTTCGCATTGAAATCCACCGACGCAGGACAGAGCTGGACGACACTGAATACGGGCGTCACAAAGTCGCTGTATGACGTGCATTTTTTCGATGCCGACAACTGGATGATCGTCGGTCAGGGCGCACAGGTTCTCAAAACCGATGACGGCGGCACCAGCTTCAGTGACGAAGGGACCGGTCTGAACAACTACAACGAGATCGATATCAGGGGAGATTTCGGCATTATCGTCGGAAACAAGGGCACCGCACGCCGCACGCGCAACGGAGGTGAAGACTGGGGAAAATCAACAACCGGCGTCTCTGCGGAGTTGACCAGTGTATCCATCCGCAATGACAGTACCGCTGTCGCTGTCGGCGCCAACGGAACGATCATCCGGACCACGAATGAAGGTGAGAGCTGGGAAGAGGTGTATGCTTCGATTCCGATATCCCAGTTTCGCCTCAGTGCCGTCCGTTTTCTGACCCATGATCATGCCGTCTTTGCCGGGTACGGAGGACTCGTGTTCGAATCCTACAACGGAGGCATCACCTGGACTCCCCAGGAAAGCAATACGGACCTGAACATCGAGGGTCTTGCATTCATCGACAGCAAAACCGGGAACGCCGCCGGCTGGAATCGGAATATCATGCGCACCCGCACTGGCGGCTCCCTTCCGGTGACAATGCGGCCGGATCCGCTTCCCATGCACATCGGGCTGAGTGCCCCCTGGCCGAATCCCGTTTCACGTTCCGCGCACGCAGCCGGCAGAGTGAACCTGCAGATGCCGTCGGCCGGTCCCGTCGCAGTCGCAGTCTACGACCTGCTCGGACGCGAACGCAGCAGCCTGCTGTCGCGCGCGCTGCAGGCAGGGACGTATACGCTTGACTGGAATCCCGGCTCGCTCGAGAACGGAGTCTATCTCATCCGTCTTACCGCGCAGGGTAAGACGCGCGTCCGCAAGTTCACTGTCATCGACTGAGCGTCATCGACTGATCGAAGACACACGTGCTCGCAGCGGTTACAATTCATAGAAAAATCTCATCGGACGCTCATATCTCCTGAACACGCATCCCTGAATTTTGTGGAAAAGGAGGTAGGCACATGGACGCCCTCAACGACATCACATTGCTTCTGTTCTTCGCCGCGACGCAGCTGACTGCGGTCGGAATGATTCTGCTGGGGTATGCGGGAATGCGAAAATCCGGATCCGCGGGCTGACCGCCCGGTACCGCCCCATATGGCTTCCGCCCCTCTGAGACGGGGGACTGACTCACACCTGTTTGTGTATCCACGAGGCCGTTTTGTCGAGTACGAGACGAAACGGCTTTGTCGGTCCTTCGAAGGGATGCTTCACACCGAAGGTATGATCAGTGTTCGGGACGGTGTACAGCGTACTCAGTTCATCCGGTGCGGCTGCCGCGTTCGTCTTCCCCTCTTCGATCGGCACGGAGACATCCTGCTCTCCATGAACGACCAGCATCGGCACCTGCAAGCGTGATGCCGCCGCCGGAATATCAAATCTGTCGGCATTCTCCTCCAGATCATTCAGCATCAGAACATCCATCGGCATCATCTGGCCCGTACGCGCATTCTGGATTTCCATCCGGCCGTTTTTCCTCCAGAGCTGACGCGTTTTCTTCCCCCAGCGCATGAAATCCGCCACACCGGCCCAGGAGACGACGCCGCGAATGCGATCATCCTCCGCCGCCTTCACAATGGCCACGCCGCCGCCGAGTGAATGGCCGATCACGGCAATGCGGCTTCGATCCACCTTCGCGTCGATGATGCTGCCGTCCTGCACCGCATTGATCACATCGCCGAGATCGTCAAGCTCGCGGCTGATCGTATTGCGCGCGAAACGATCGAGGGCTGTGAAGTTCATGAAATCCTCCTCCACCCCGTTGAGCGAGAAGTTGATGCGCAGCGTGGCGATGCCCTTGAGCGCGAAATGCTCTGCGGCGTAGGGAAAACCGCCCCAATCCTTGAATCCCTTGAATCCGTGACAGATGATGGCGACCGGCGCTCCGGCGGGATCTTCCGGCAGGTGGATGTCTCCGTGAATCAGGTCGCGATGGCGGTTGACGATGCGAAACGGGATGCTCATGGTATTACGCTTTCCGGTGTGTCTTTTCTATCTTGCCTCTTCCACAAGGTATTGCCAAACAACGGTATCGCACAAATGTCCCTCGATCTTCCCGTCCGCGCCGCCCTCGTTCACGACTGGCTCACTGGCATGCGCGGCGGGGAGAAATGCCTGGAGGTACTCTGCGAGCTGCTGCCGGATGCGCCGATTCACACCCTCGTCGCGTTTCCGGATCAGGTCAGCGCCACAATCCGCCGACACGAGATCCGCACGAGTTTCCTGCAGAAATTCCCCGGGGCGGAGACGCGCTACCGGCACTACCTCCCCTTCTTTCCACGCGCGATCGAATCCCTCGACATGCGGGAGTTTGATCTGATCGTTTCGTCGTCGCATGCCGTGGCCAAGGGAATACGTCCCGCCCCCGGAGCACTGCACATCAGTTACGTGCACACGCCGATGCGGTACGTGTGGGACATGTTCGACCAGTATTTCAATCGCGCGACGGTGGGCAGCCTGCAGCTGGCATTCATCCGTCTCGTCGCCGCGCGCCTGCGCGCCTGGGATGTGCGCACCGTCCCGCGCGTTCACCATTTCATCGCAAATTCGGCCTATGTGGCCGAGCGCATCGCGAGGATTTACGGCCGGGACGCCGAGGTCATATATCCTCCGGTGGATACCGGACGGTTCCGCGTATCTGCCGAGCATGACGGTCGTTTTCTGGTCCTCTCCGCGCTGGTTCCCTACAAGCGGGTCGATCTTGCGATTGAAGCCGCGAATCGGCTGTCTCTGCCGCTGCGCGTGATCGGTGACGGACCTGAACGTTCGCGGCTCGAGTCCATGGCGGGATCAACGGTGACGTTCGAGGGATGGGTGGATGACCGGGAAATCGAACGCGCGTACGCGTCATGCCGGGCCCTGCTCTTCCCCGGTGAGGAGGATTTCGGCATCGTGCCGGTGGAAGCCATGGCTTCGGGAAAGCCGGTGATCGCATACGGCCGCGGCGGTGCGACGGAGACGGTGCGCGAGGGACTCAGCGGGACGTTTTTCGCCGAGCAGAACGCGGCTTCGCTCGCCGATGCCATCGAGCACTTCGAACGAACATCATTCGATGCGCAGAGTATCCGCGCTCATGCCGAGCAATTCGACAGGAGCATGTATGCGTCACGGATGCAGGAATTCATCCTCGAGAAATGGGATATGCACCGGCGAGCGGGTTGATGCCGTTCCCCTCGCAGCGTTGTGGACCAGACAGTCGGGCCGGGTTCCTGCCATCCCAATGCGTACGCCTGGGGCTACCGTCTCCTGCTCGTGCTCGCCTAATCCATGATCTTCCGTTCTGTTGATATTGCTGCACTTACAGAAAATCGTGTAACAAATGTGCAACAAAACTTTCTTTCCGATGATGGTATTTCGTCACCGATTCTCGCCTGGTGGCAAGCAGGGCTAGCCGGAAAGCTTGCCCTGCACGAATCCAAATGATCAGCCTCCCCACCCGTCTACCGCATCAACACCATCTTCCGCACGAGCACGACGTCCGGTGTTTCCAGTCGATAGAAATACACCCCCGAAGGCAACCCGCTCGCATCGAACCGGACAGAGTGCGTGCCAACGGCCAACTGCTCACGGCCAACAGCCCTATTCACCTCACGTCCCAGCGCATCGGTGATGACGAGCGACACCTCCGTCTCACGCGGTAACGTAAAGCGGATCGTCGTTATGGGATTGAACGGATTCGGGTAGTTCTTGTGCAGAATGCAGGACGCCGGCAGCTGCCCGGATGCTCTGACGGTTGTCGTGGTATCTCGGAGTGGAACCGCGATTGTCCGTCGATCGATGAAGCTGCGACCGCCAGTCTCGAGAACGGCACTAAATGTCACGTGTGTGACGCTTCCCGCAATGTCTACGTCCATGCTGTCGCGCATTGAAGCACTCGGCTGCAGCGAACCGAGAGAGAATTCGTTCTCACCCACTATTGTGACTCCACTGCTCAGGAAATCGAGTGTCGTCCGGGCATCGCTCGCTTCCCCACCACCGACATTCTGCACGGTAAAGTGGATTCGGTGTCGCTCGGGACCCGCCGCTTCGTCGCGTATGATGCCGGCGTTCGTCAGCGAGAGTGCGGGCAGTGAGATAATACTCCGCGCGCCGCTGATCATATCTTCGATCACATTCTGCGCATTACTGAACGGACCAATGATCGAATCGATTTCTGCCACCAGGGCAGTCTGCTTCTGTGTGGTGGGCGCCAGCATGTAGTCGGCCAATGCAACCGAAAGCACGGTACGCCGCGTTTTCAGCAGTTGCATGCGGGCGAGCGAGTAATAGTAGTCACTGAGCAGCACTTCATCCCCGTAAAGGTGCACGCGATTCACGCCGAGCAGCGGACGCAGCAGGCGGTCCACCTCCGACACCATCGCTTTCCCGCTCGTGCGCAGTTCAGTGAACGCGTCACTGATGTACCCGGTATTTCCCTGCTCAACCTCTGTACGGAGACTCTGCAGCCTCGCGAAGTCCGCGTCGATCACAGGATTGTCCGCGGGAACAGCTGCCTTCCGGAAAACCGACAGTGGATCTTTCCGCTGCACAATACCGCCAAGCTGCGGATCGAAAATCTTTTCTGCGGTGACGTCGAGCGCGGAGGGAACAGATCCAAGATCCTTTACCGCATCCAGTGAGGTGAGATAGAGAAAGCGTTCGGTGGGAATCACGGCATTGGCGAGTGCCATGTACATGTTGTCGGTCAGACGCGGACGCAGGCCCTTCACTCGCAGCAGGAAGATGTCGGCATCAACGCCCGGCGTCTGTCCGATGGTATATGCCGCATCCAGGCTCGTGGAAATCCGATAGTAGTCACTGAAGGCCGCGCCGAGTGCATCGATATCCATTCGCAGATTTGTGAGATATGCATCACGTGTACCTTCAGCAACGGCTTTTGTACCGTCGTAGTCCAGCTGCTCGGTGCGATCCGCATACTCGGCGATCAGCGGCTGCGTAGCGGGCAGATAATACCGTCCGAGCATCAGCTCCTTCCAGTAGTCGAGTAGCGACAGCATGAGCCCGGCATCGAGATCCTCCACCTCGCCCCTGCCGCGAATGATATCGTCTGTCAGCGTACTCAGCTCACTGCCGCGATCGGCTCCCATGAGCATAAGGAGCTGCCGCGTATTGTCGCTCAGGGCGAGGACCATGTCTTCCATGGCAGCGTCGACATGTTCATTGTCCCCGGTGAGATAGGCGCGTTCACTCTTCCAGGCGAGTGCGAGTGCCGTGAGATCCTTCGTCGCAATGGCCGGGATGCGGCCGCACTGCATGGCAAGGTCCTGCACGCCCGGTATGGGTGGCATGGACTCGTCGTCGCCCCAGCTTTCCCGCAGCGCCTCTTCGACCAGTAAGTAGCGTTCCATGGCTTCGGCGGCCTTTGCCGGATCGGATGCGCCCGTTGTGCTCCATTCCGTAATAAGGTCCGTTGCGGCGGACTCGTCATATCCGCGAACATAATCGCCGATCAGGTTGCGCAGCGTCTGCATCTCTGTGCTGCCGTTTGGTATTAGCGTCTTCACCTGGCTGATCACCTGCCGCTTGCCATCCATCGCCGCGCGGAGTTCCGGCGTGACGATGACTTTCTGAGTCGTGGCGTTCACGACGGGTGTCCATGATGAACTACCGTGCATATTGTACGCAAGAATGCGGTAATAATACGTGGTGTTGACCGTGAGCCCACTGTCGATGTAGCTGCGATCACCCTGCCCGGGAGCGGGTGAAAGCTCCGTAAAGTCACCTGTGTCCCCGGTCAGCGAGCGCACAAGCGTGAAGCCGTCTTCGTTCGACTGCGCGGGCATCTCCCAGTCCAGCTGAATCTGTGATTCGGAAAGGGCCGCGGCCGTGAAATTGCGAGGCGTGGATGGATAGTCAGCCCGCGACGTCCGCGCACTCGCGGTATTCGAGTACGGGGACGGTCCCGACCGGTTCACCGCACGAATGCGGAAGAAGTACTCCGTGTCGGGCTGCAATTGATCGACCACGATCGTCCGCGCATCTGCCTCTGCATCGGGCGAAACGCGGGAGAAACTGCCCGGATCACCCGTCACCGACAGCTCGATCTCGAATGATTCTGCAGTCGACGGGGAAGGCATGATCCAGGAGAGCTGTATCGAAGCCGGTCCTGTCGCTTTCGCCTGCAAACCGAAGGGGCCGTCCGGCACGGGGATATCCATCGTGGTCGCGCTGTCCACGTTCGACCACTGTGAATATCCCTGATCGTTCCCGGCGCGGACACGGTACCAGTAGGTTGTGGTGATCGAGAGATTTTCATCAAGAATATCGCCGTCACCGGGACCTGCGGTCGTGAGCTGTGCCCAGTCACCGCCAATCTCCCTGCGCTCGACTTCGAATCTGTCCTCATTTTCCGATCCTCGCTGCCAGGTAATGCGGATTGAACGGTGATCCACGGCCATGGCTTGCAGGTTCAGCGGCTTCGACGGCATCATCCGTGTTTCGATGGCGATGACATTCGAATACCCGGATGCCGATCCGTCGCCAATCGCACGAACACGGAAACGATTCATTGTTTGGGGAGTGAGTCCCTGCACGTCATACACCGTCGCATTGGCAGCTGCCGTATGGATCCTCTGCCAGTCACCGTCGTCCTCACGATGCTCGATCTCATACCCGGTTTCCCCGTGCGTGTTGTCCTCCCAGTTGAGAACGATGTTCGTCTCCGACATCAGCACGCCGGAGAGATTGGTTGGAGCGCCGAGGAATTTCAGCGTTGTGGCCTGGGCGATGTTCGAGTAGGGAGACTCAACCCGCGATGTAAAGGCGTGAATTCGAAATTCGTAGGATGTGGACGGTTGAAGACCGCCAATAATATGCTCCGTGGTATTTTCCGATGCGGTATCCACAATCGACCACGATTCTCCCACCTTGCGAAGTTGAATGATAAAACCATTTTCGCCGTTCGTCTTATCTCGCCAGATCAGATTGATCTCTTCCGATGAGTGGGGGGTTGCTGTAAGATCGCTCGGCGGTGAGAACGGCAATGTTGTCAACGCTATGGTGTTTGAGTACGGAGACGAGACTGTGCCTTCAACCGCTTTGACCCTAAAAGAGCTTTCCGTTTGTGGTGACAATCCAGAGATTCGAGTAACCGTCATATTCTTCATTGTTGTATCGACTGGTATCCAACTGCTTCCACCCTCAGATTTCTCGACAACAAACCGATCCTCACTGGATGAATTGTCCCGCCAACTGAGCACCACATAGCTGAAGGCAAGGCTGTCACCAGCGAGATCGCTCGGCGCGTTGAAGTTCGGGGTCGTCACTGAAGCGGTGTTTGTGTACGCTGATTCATACTGCGCATTCACCGCCCGGACTCTGAACATGTGTTCCGTATCGTATCCGAGGTTGGACAGGATACGTGTATGCGAATCTGCTGAGGCGTTTTCGATGTTTGTCCATGTGGTGCTGCCGGTTTTGTGTTCTATCTCAAACTGATCTTCGTTATCGGAATTGTCGGTCCAATCAAGTTGCACCGTGGTGGGAGATAGAGCTTGTGCGGTCAGATTTGTCGGAGCAGCTGGGGGTAGCACGACAGATCCACTCAGTGAGAGGTGAAGAATAAATCCATCGAAAGAGCCTCCGAGTGTGGCTTGGTGCGCATTCACAACGGGGAAGTCCGTGCTTTCTGTATTCCCGACAACAAAAAGATTTCCGTTTGGATCAATAACTTCAGAAAGCCCACCGTCAACTTTGCTGCCTCCATAATACGTTGATGATGCAACTACTCCGTTTGAGGTCAATTTGACGATGCAGATATCAGCATCTCCTTTCAGTGACGATTGTATCGGATTGAGAAGGGGAAAATCAGGACTAAACGTCTCACCAGAAACAATGATATCTCCACCCGACGTAACATCAATACAGCCTTTGTTCACATAGTCCCCTTCACTACCTCCCCAGTAGGTTGCCAGTTCAAGGGAACGTCCGTTTGCAGGATTTGCTGTTGCACCATACTTGCAGAGATAGATATCGACACTTCCTGCCAGGGTTGATTGAACGGGATTTAATAGTGGCATATTTGAGCTGGAACACCTCAAACCAACATATAATGCCCCCTGTTGATCAGACGTGACAACCATGCCTGTCTCGGCAGCGTTCCCAGCGATATATGAGGACCAGTGTAAAACGCCGGATGTATCGTACTCTGTGATGAAGGCATCGATCGCATTGCCCTGGAAAGTACTCTGCAAAGCGTGCTGCAGGGGGAAATCAGGACTTGCGGTGTTGCCACAAACTGCAACCGTATGCTGAGGAGTTACAACGCACGACTGGATGCCTTCGTTGCCGCTCCCACCCAAATATGTTGCCCAGCATAACGATCCGCTGCCTGTAAACTTTGCCAGGAATGCATCCCGCGCGCCGCCTGGAGCCGACTGCTGTGCATGCTTCACTTGAAGGTCCGTGCTCTGTGTAGTATGACAGATGTATGCATTGCCAGATGCATCTACCGAGAGTCCTCCTCCCCCGCCAGTTCTGTACCCATCATTGCCGTCCTCACCACTGCCGCCGAAAAACGTAGCCCAGCTTGGTACGCCACTGGAACTGAACTTGATCAGGAATGTGTCTGCCGCACCAGAAAGTGAACCCTGAAGCGCGTTGTGAACGGGGAAATTGCTGCTTTCTGTTTTACCGGTCAGAAAAACATTGCCCAACACATCGATTCTGACACTTCCCGCTCCATCATCGCCAGATCCTCCATAGTAAGTTGCCCAGATCAATTGTCCGCTGTTGCTATACTTGACTACAATGGCATCGTCATTTCCACCAGATGACAGCTGGGTTCCTGACTGCACAGGGAAATCGGCACTTTCGGTCCATCCTGCTGCATATACATTTCCCATGGCGTCACAGCCAACGCTATTGAAATGTTCATATTCTGTCCCTCCATGATAGGTCGCCCATGGATCAATGATAAGTGTTTCCGTTCGATCATAGTCTGCAACGTCGAACGATGCGGTTTGTCCATGGACGAGATACCTCGTTGGAATACGTTTGCCACCTCCTATCCAGCTGACTGGTTCGCTTTCTTCCAAACGCCCCAGAGGCGTATCAACATGCATCTCCCCCTTCGAAAGAACTCGACACCGAGACGCTCCTTCATATTTCATCCGAATATGATTTGGGTCACCTCCAGGACGAACCATGAATTCAGATTTCACCCGTCCACCAACAGTACTCAATCTCATATCGATCTGAGGATAAATATCTTTGAGGATCAATCCTTCGTAGCTGCGAACATTTCGGATGCCTTCAGGACAATGTGCGAGGTAGAAATGCATTACCCCTTCAAGCACTTTTGTTGGTGAGACTCTGGCAAATGGATTTCCCCCTTCGAACGTGAGATCCACCCGATACACCTCACGCGAATGCCCGGACTCGATACCGTTGACCTGTACCTCACTTACATCGAGGGCAGCTCCCTGCTCGGGATCAGGGATATGTGAGAACACGTAACTGATACCTGTTGAACGCACATAGATTTTAACACCTGCTGCATCGGCAGCGTAGAGAATATCCGGACATAGATTGCCGTCGGTGTCAACGATCTGCCCACGGTTTTCGGTAAACCGGATTGGCAGCCTCTGAATGTCATTCTCAGGCGAAGCACTTGTGGTGCTCCCAATGAGGCTCCCGTGGCTCGATGCATGAATCATCAAGTTGGGCAGCCCAAAAAGAAACAAAACAGTTAGGATTGCGAACCGCAGGTTTAAGTCCAGTGTAACTTGAGTACTGTTGATCTGGTTCATTTCTGACTCCTGAGTTTCAGATATGCTCTTTGTGCTGCAGTGCAAATCGCTGAAGCGAGTAGTGGCCGGAGAGATCAAGTTTATGACTGATATTTGTGCGATGTTTTTCCACGGTTTTCATGGCAATAGAAAGCTGCTCAGCTATTTCATTCGTCGTCATATCTTTCGCGACAAGCCGGAGGACGCGCCGTTCCGAAGTGGTGAGCTTCAGGAGTCCCAGACGCTGCTGGATCTCGTTATTCAAGCCGGGCGGTTCTTTCGTGATACGGCTGTTCAGTCGTGGACTGACATAACACTCTCCGTCAGCAACCGTCTGTATCCCGTTCACAATATCGTCGATGGCCGTTTCCTTTATCAGATAGCCCATCGCACCGAGATCCATTGCACGGAGATATAATCGCTCGTCTTCATAGATCGTGAGGATCAGGACCGAGGTCGGGAGATCGTCCTCGCATATCTTTTCTGTCACATCGAGACCGTTCATCTTCGGCATATCGAGATCGAGGACCGCGACTGTTGGCATTTCCTTTCTGATGAGCCTCAAGGCAGCCTCGCCATCACCCGCTTCCGCCACAACACGCATGGTGGTCTCCATTTCGATGATATCGCGAAGTCCGTGTCGAAAGATGGGGTGATCGTCGGCTATAACGACGGTGATCAGGTCAGGCATGTGGCCTCCCGCTTTCCTCTTTTTCCAGAGGCTGCTGCTCACTCACACCCTCGGGGACTGCGATCGGGATAAAAATCTCAATGGCAGTTCCGTTCCCCGGTGCAGATCGGAGATTGAGATTTCCGCCGAGAATATCCACGCGTTCGTACATTCCCTGCAGGCCGAAGCCCTTTGGTGCTTCGCTCTGGGACGGTTTTTCTTCCATCGCAATTCCTTTCCCATTGTCGTGGATCTCGATACGGAGATGACCGTTGCGCCGTCCGACATGCACGGTGGCATGTGTCGCACCGGAATGCTTGAGGATGTTGTTCACCGCTTCCTGTACGACACGATAGATATTGATTTCCTGATCCTTCGTGAACCAACCCGCCATCTGTACAATGTCCCATATAAATGCCGTATCACTGACGTCGTTCACGCTGCTGAGCATGGCTTCAATCGCAGTCGACAGTCCGATGCGGTCGAGATACAGCGGCCGCAGCGCGCGCGAGATATCTTTCAATTCATGCAGTGAACCGGTAACTGCACTCGAAATCATGTTGAGTTCCTGTACCGTTTTCCGGTCGACATCATCACGTCTTGCGGTGAGCCGCACACGGTTGTTGATGATAAGCAAGTCCTGCGCGATGCTGTCATGCAGATCAGCGGCAATCCGCTTGCGTTCCTGTTCCTGGGAAGCGATCAACTGCCGGGTGAAGGCTTTTCGTCTTTCATAATCCTCCTGCTTTTTCTCAACTGCCAGTCTCCGGTTCTCCTCCTCGGCTGCACGAGCCCGGGCATCGCTCGCACGCCGCCGGGCACGAAGTGCGGATATTGCAATAAAAGCGATCAGCAGGATGGCGATCGAACTGCCGACAAAGATGTTTCGCAGCATCGTCTCCCTTTCAAGGGAGGCCGTTCGCAGCTGTCGATCCTTTTTCAGCAGATCGATTTCTTGGGTTTTGCGCTCGGCTTCCATTTCCTTACCTCGCAGGGACGCAGCCGTCATGTCCAGCTCAAGCTGGCGGATTTCCGCATTACGCGCGAGTAGTTCGAGATCCTGTTGATGCTGCTGCGCTTCGAGCTGTTTGCGACGCAGCACCTCTGTCTGACGCTCAATCTCGAGGCGCTGACGCTCCTGTTCGGAAGACAGCAGCGCAATCTGGTGGTCTTTTCGTTCCGCGTCGAATTCCACGAGCAGGCTCTGATATCGTGCATTCCGCATGGCGGTGGTGACACTGTCTTTTAGCTGCCTGTAGTTGCGCCAGTGTGCGTTTGCAACAGCATGCTTGCCGGCTTCTTCCGCCAGTTCCGCCCGGAGCGCCACCGTACGCATCAGGATTTCATCTTTCCCGATGTTTTCAGCGAGATGCTCCGCCTCGGAAAGCAATGGTTCGATGCCATTCGTTTTTCCACGTGCGTGCCGGCATTCCGCAAGCCAGACGAGATCCGTCGCCAGCCGGCTGTGTACTTTCATGTTGCGGTGAGCTTCAGCCGCAGCGGCAAGGTTCTGCTCCGCTTCTTCCAGGCGATCTGTGTGAAATTGCACCCTCCCCAATTCCTGTCTGATATTCGCGGTAACTTCCGCAAGCTTTGCACCTTCGCTTATCGCGAGTGCTTCCTCCAACAAATGCTCCGTCGCTGTGACCGAATCCAGTTTCATCAGTACCGGTGCCAGACTGACCAATGCACGGCAGATTTCCGCCGGTTTACCGATATCGCGAAACATCCCCAGCGAACGCGAGAGAAAATGATGCGCCCGGTCAAGGCGCTCCAGTTCGAAATATGACCACCCGAGATCACGGAAAACCAGCGCCTGTCCTTCTCGATTTCCAAGATCGTCATAGATTGCTGACGCTTTCCGAAGATTATCAATCGCCTCCATGTATCGACCGAGAGATCGTGCATTCGTACCGATCATGCGGTAGCAATGTGGCTTCAATGACGCAGTAATTTGATGATCCCGGGAAAATGTCGTTTCTGTGAGTACCAGTCCCTCGGCGTACAGGTTCATGCTCTCTTCATATTTTCCCTCCTGATTGAGCATCCCGGCAATATTCGTCAATGCCTGGGAGATGAGAATCGGATTTCCATTCGCTTTCGCGAGATCGTAAGCCTGGCGCAGGGCTTGTTCCGCTTCTTTGGTTCGCCCCATGTCATTGAGGACAGAAGATAAATTATTGTACCCTCTCGACTGGTGTTCTGTATCCCCGAGTTCATCCGCGAGCTGGATACACTCCCGGAAGCACTGTGCGCTGGCCTCGAGCCGACCATTTCTGGCGTGGAGAAAACCGATGTTGGTCAGTGCGCTCGATCTGATGTACAGATTCCTTGCACTGTCGGCAGCTGCAATGCTACGTCGATACAGGGAAATAGCCTCACGATGTCTCCCCTGCAGCTGAACTGTAGCGGCAAGATAAAAAAGACAGGGAGCGAGATTTTGATATGAACGATGACGTTCGTACAGGTCCGCACTCTTCCGGTACCGCTCCTCCGCAGCTGGGAAATCTTTCAGTACCTGCGGGAGAGGAGCCCGTTGGATTGCAAATCCCACATGAAAAAGGCTGGAGGCCATACCGAGTTCATCGTTCAGCGATTCGAATCTCTCCAGCGCACGCTCAAACCAGGGCAGCGCCTGCACCGGCAGTTTATGAAGCTCATATACATAGCCGATATTCCAGTATGCCCGCGCCTCATGAAGGACATCATGAGTCTCCAGCGATGTCCGCAACACCGCGTGCATCTGCGAAAGTGCCGTCGCGGTATCATCGCATGCAATGCGACTTGCCCTTGCGAGCAGCGTATCCGGGTTGGTTTCTTCCAGCTGTTTCATCTGTGCAGTAGCGGAAAACATCTCCATACCGCAGCAGCACAGTAGGAAACCAAGGGCCAGACGCGTCGTCGTCTCAATGAGTGCACACATACGCGGGCGTATGCAGCGCATGCCATCGTATATTCTGTCCATCATTGAACCTCCACTCCGCACACTCAGGCGGAGTCATCGGGAGAATTAATTTGACTGGTAGTACTCGGAAACTACGCCATTTATCACATAAGAGTCAAAAAGACCTGATACCCGCAGACAGGGTTTAAAAAGACGCCTCAGCATCCCTCTCTCATGCGGCGGAAATTTCGCCGTTGAACGGGCACAGATCCAAAGGATCACTGGACGCACACCATGTGATGTGCGACGGTCGTGCCGGTTTTCAACTCCAGCATATACATCCCTGCCGGGAGATCGCCTCGTGTAAACCGTACGAAATGCGTTCCCCTTTCGTACTTGCCTTCCCTGACCGAGATGATACCGCGACCCAGTACATCGAACAGGCGCAGCGACACCTGTTGCGCATTTCGAAGAGAGAAACGCACAACTGCAGAGGAGGTAACTGGATTCGGGGTAACGGAATTCAGGGCAGCGGACGATGGTCTGATTGGGTTCTGTTTGAGTGCGCCTTCGCACGCTGTCGTGACAACGTTCATCGATGATTCGTATGTCCATCCCGCCGCCACGACATCGGTGACGGTAAAACACCAGGTCCCTACCGGGCTTCGCTCCTTTCCGGTGCACACGAGGACCTCGCCGTTCTCATCCGTCGTGCCCGAAACCGTCCCGGAGGTGGGACCACTATACGTCGCGTGAACCAAGACACCACCGACAGGCGAATTGCTGTCGTCCCAGACACGAATCACATCCTCCGCCCGATATTTGTTCCCCGGCTGCAGGACTCGGGTCACCGTTTGATCGGCGACATAGACGTATCCACTCGAGGCCGGTGAAACTGTGATACTGACATCATCAGCAGCAGTGGCACTGTTGTTGTCGGTCACGGTAAGCTGGACCGTGTATGTGCCTGCCGTACTATAGGTGTATGTCGGATTCATCAGCGTTGAGAATCCACTTCCGTCACCAAATTCCCAGAAATATGCAGTGATGCTGCCATCGGGATCATAGGATCCGCTCCCATCGAAGGTCACCGTAAGGGGGGCCGCCCCTGTCGACGGGGACGCGGCCGCCACCGCGACGGGCGGCTGATTCCCGCTCAGACACAGCGACCACCATTCGTTTCCATAGGAGGGGTGATAGGCGGTAAACAGCAGACTGCCGTTCAGAACTGTGAGATAATGCGGTGAGGATCCCTCGCCGGTCGTGGGATTGATGTCGGCCAGTTTGATTGTCCCCGCCGAAGTCCCGTCGCTCTCGAATAATTCATAGCCGTCGCCATCATCCGCAGCAAAGAACAGCTTGTTTCCCAGAATGGTAAACCGCCGCCAGTAATCCTGCGCATTCGTAACCTGCGGACGAAGAAGTAGGTCATAGTTTGGATTCGAGCTGTTGGATCCGGGAGCGATATCCGCCACCTGCACCGTTCCAGCATTTGTCCCATCTGATCTCCACAACTCACGGCCCCCATCATCCGACCAGGCGGAGAAAAACAGTGTCCCGTCCACGGGTGTCAGCCAGATCGGTTCAGAATCGGCCGAACCACCCGCGATATCCTTCACCATGGTCGCGGGGCCGCCTGTCAGCGGATACTTCCACAATTCCATCCCGTTTATGCCGTCATCGGCAGCGAAATACAGCACACCGCTCATCTCGACAAAGAAGTTCGGGAAGGATGATCCTGGGCCGGGATTGATGTCCGCCACCTGTCCGGTTCCTGCTGCAGTGCCATCGGTTCGCCACAGCTCCTCGCCCGTGATCCCGTCGGATCGTGCAAAATACCATACACCGTTTATTCCGACCGGGAAGATTTTCGATGCGTAGATGACCCGTTCGACCGTTGTCGGATAGTAATCGACCTCGCAGTTACCCACTGAACATATGTCGAGAATCAGATTTGTACCCTGACCTGTCCCGTCACTTATCCACGGCTCCTCTCCTGTCGAGCCGTCTCCCGCGAACAGGAGCAACCGGTTCCCAGCCGTGGTGATGTTTTCGACGACATCGAACCTTGCGCCGGTCGCTCCCGTGCCACTCGCCGTGCCATCGGTCTTCCAGAGCTGCGTCTCGACGCTCGAGTTCACAAGACGGGCGACAGTGTAGGTGAAGTATACGTCGGATGCCGTGGCGCAGAGATGCCATGCCGACTTGCTGCGGTTTTTTCCCACGGCCAGATCGTGGAGCTGTACGGTACCGGAAATCGTTCCGTCACTTACCCAGGGATCTGATCCCGGTTCAACTCCATTATTCGCTACGAAGTACAGCTTGTCGTGAAGCGTAACGATATGGTCCGGATCCACGTCTTTCACCATCCATGTACCGACAGCTGTCCCGTCCGTCCGCCAGAGCCTGTTTCCTGAACCGTCGTTCCCGTCAAAGTAGAGAACGCCGCTCAGTACATCGCGGCAGGTCAGAATCTGCACAGCGTCGTCAATGCTCGGATTGATGTTTTTAACAAGTACTGGGGTCTGTGCCTGTATCGGAGATACTGTCAGCATCAGGACGGCAAGCAGTTCAATACACGTTGATTTTCTCATCATCGCTTCTCCACTCACAATTGCATGATCACATGTATGAATTGACGTATTCCATTACATTATGAACCCGGATTCCTTCGTGTTCCTTGTCGCATTGCTCAGGTGGCTTATTCCGTCGCCGGCTGTCTCATGAGGTATTCCTGAACTTCGATCATATCCTCCTTCATGAAATACGCCTCCGCGCCGGCGTCGAACGCATCCGTGCGGATGGGTAGATCATCCTCCTCCGTTACGAAGATCCATCGAACAGCGGGATCAGAACGCAGGACGGATTTAAGCGTTTCGATGCCGTCCAGACCGGGGAGGCTGATCTCCGAGAGAACCAGGTCCGGCTTCCGGTGAGTATAAAGCGTGATCGCCTCCTCACCACTGCCGCATTCGACGACGTCATCGCAGAGCCCGGAAAGCAGCTGACGGAGCGTTGTCCGCATGCCGCTGTTCTCATCCAGGATCATGATACGCATGTCATCGCCTCCAGACGGAGATCTGTGCTACGGGGTGACTCTGCGATATAATTTGAGGGAATCGCTTTCAGGCGCAATAAGGGGTATCCCTTATTTTTCTAAAACACTGCCGCTGAGCTCTTTGCTAACATTCTCTTAGAAGGCAGAGCAGGGCTTAATAGAGCTTCACTGAAACCCGAGTTGAGCTGAAACGAGCAGGGGCACACACCGATCGTGGTGTGTGCCCCTGTATTTTGTTCTCAATCATAACGGCAACGGAATCAATCCGTCCTCCGTGCCAGTGGTCTACTGTCCCTCGATACGCCTGCCTTCGTCACGCCTCGCGTGACTTTGGCAGACCACTATCAATGACATCTGTGCGAATCCGGCTGAGAATGTGCTTTCGGCTGGAAC
>ENA-ORCU01000146-ORCU01000146.1-marine-metagenome-genome-assembly--contig:-NODE-146-length-42932-cov-3.156341_pt1 | contig 42932 bp, 35 predicted proteins | sample MGYA00248631_ERZ508512 | MGnify/ENA primary metagenome ERZ508512 (study PRJEB26183, sample SAMN06268844) | marine metagenome | isolation source: Tt an P1 anaerobic enrichment on pine from sediment taken...
AAACAACACGACCGCAACCTCTTTTCGCAAATGAAGTTGAGTGGCCCGGCAGGCCCGTTAAAAGTTATCGCACGACTGATCTACGATCGGCAAAAAAGCCAGTATGAAGATCCCGACAGCTTTGTTCCGGAAGATGACACGCACACTCTGGAAACCCTGGGAACTGAGATTCAGACAACTTGGGAAGCCGGCATTCAAGCCCTGGTGTTCGGGGGGGATTTCTACAATGACGAACTGGACTCCACGGTAAACGGCGACCAAGAGCAGGACCGCTGGTCCCTCTTTACGCAGTACGAAATCGAGCCCGCTTCTTGGGTCAGGCTTCTTGCCGGCCTACGCTTTGATGATCATTCCGATTTTCGCAGTGTCTTTAGCCCGCGGGCTGGCCTGGTTCTCTTCCCCAGCGAGAGCACCACGGTCCGCTTTTCTGTCGGGAAATCTTTCCGCGCGCCTACTCTTAATGACCGTTATTGGCCTGCAAGCTTTTGGGCTGAAGGCAACCCAGACCTTGACCCTGAGACGGCATGGGAATATGAGATCGGTCTCGACCAACAGTTGCGCGATATCGGCTTGATCGGATTCGCTTGCTTCATGCGCGATGCCAAGGACCTCATCCAATGGGCCGAAGGGGATGATTTTATTTGGCGCCCTTATAACGTGAACAAATCCAGAACCTGGGGCCTCGAAGCAAACGCCGAATTCTATCTTCACCAGAACGTCACCTGGGGGGCCAACTACACTTTCCTGCGCCCCAAGGACCGCGATACCGGCGACTATATCCCCAACATTCCTCACCACCAGGCTAATAGCTTTATCACCTTCGGTCCATTCTGGGACACTACCTTGAAGCTTGCCGGACGCTATGTCCGCTATTATGATGATCCAAATCGCAACGACCACAGCTACATGGTCTTCGACGCCTCGCTCAGCCGCCCGTTTATGATTACGAAAAACCTTGAAGTTGAATTGCTGGTGTCAGCAAGAAACATTCTTGACCGGGATTACGAAATCAACAATGGCTATCCGATGCCCCCTGCAGAAATTCAGGTTGGCATCACTGGTTACTTCTGATAGTTAATACCCTGAGAGCACATTTTTTCGCGGTCTTATAACCGGTAACCGTATTTCCTGAAAGGATCTGCCCACCCCCCTTGATCAAGAGGGGAGTGGGCAGATCATCTTGCATCGTTTCGGCAGGACTGGTGCTGTTTGAAAAACGTTTTCAACCAGAATAGTCTACTGCTCTGGCTTTTGCTGTCCCTGAGCATCCACGTCGCCGCCCTGGCCTGGTGCCCTATCCCAGGTTCTTTTAACCCGCCTTACCCTGTTTACCTGGTGGTCGATCTGTTTTCCGGTCCGACCACCTCCGAAACCGGTGACGGTCTGAACGCCGACTCTGGCGGTGGCGGCAAGCCCGCCGCATCAACAACCCCACCCAAGGAACCGCTGCAAAAGTCTCCTCCGGCTGTCCCCGAGCCCCCCGTCACACGCGATCTACAAGACCTCGAGAGGCTGCTACCGACAAAGCCAGACCCCGCAGAAAATACTGACAAACAGGACTTGGCTGCCCCGGAACCACAGAACGTCAAGACCACACCAGAACAACCGCCAGCACCAGCCGCTGACGTAAAGACGACGACTGCGCCCGCTGTCACGGTGACTGCCAAGCCGCCTGCAAGCGGTCAGGACAACTTGGTTCAAGGGCCAGCAACGCCTGACGGTAGAGGCACGGGCACAGGCAGCGGTACGGGCAGTGGGCCCGGGTCAGATCCCGGCCGAGAAGGCGGAGCAGTCCCAGGCTCTCCTGTCGAGACGCCCATGGCCTATGGCTCCAATCCGCCGCCGCCTTATCCAAGGACCGCGCGAAGGCGTGGCTGGGAAGGCGAAGTCTTGCTGCTGGTCAGCGTTACCGCCGCTGGAGATGTCTGCAAGGTCGAGGTAAGGCGCTCTTCTGGCCATCGACTGCTGGACCGGACAGCAGTGAATGCCGTCTACCGTTGGCGCTTTCAGGCGGCACGGTCAAATGGCCGAGCTGTTGCCGGCCAGGTCATGGTGCCGATTCGATTCAGCCTTAAGGATGCCGAGTAGGGTTGGATAAAATACTGCAGACAAAAAAAGGCAGCCTCCGTGGCTGCCTTTTGTGTTGTTTATTGCATTGTCGACCGCTCAGAAAATGGAAGCCAGCCGCTCGTAGGATTTTTCGAGACGTTTGCAGGCGGCCTGCAGCACCCTCTCAAGCAGCAATACCCCCATAGCGGGATGGTTCTTTACCAAGTCGTCAAACCGGGATCGGGTCAGAATGGCCAACTGACAATCTTCCAGAGCAGCCGCCGTCACAACCCGAACATCGCTTCTTGAAAAAGACAGCTCGCCGATTACAGACCCGGTGGAAAAGACCCCAACCACCACCTGCTTGCCGCCAAATTCGGTGTCCTTTTTCAACTGCATGGAGCCGGACAGAACAAAAGCCAGATATTCACCAGGCTCCCCCTCGTGCCACAACTCTTCGCCGACCGTCACTTTCCGCAGAGAGAAGTAGGACTGCAAAAGCGCCACCTGCTCCGTGTCCAACCTGGAAAAGAGAGGCATTTTCTCTTGCAGCAGCGTAGCCAGCTCCGCTTTATCTTTTTCGGGAACGGCAACCCGGCTCATGGCGCCTTGCTACCTTCAGGCTGCGGCACACTTTCTCCGCCACCGCCCTTTGCATTAGCTTCAGCAAGCTCCTTAATCTTCTGTTCCATCCGGGCCAGCAGCCCCTGGAATCCTTCGTCCCGCACAATCTCAGCGTAACTGTTGCGATAATTGCTGATCAGGCTGACTTCTTCGATAATAACGTCGTAAACTAGCCATTCCTCGCCCTTGAGACGCATCTTGTAGGAAACGGGAATCTCCTTGTTGGCGACAACAATGGTATCGACCTCGGCACGCTTCCCGCGAACCCGCTCACCGATATATTCGACATATTCGTCGTTATAGGTATAGGCTTTGATGCGCCCCCGGTAGGTATCCTCCAGCAATTGGGCAAACAGCTGCACAAAGCGCTGCTGCTCTTCCTTGGTGGCCTTTTTCCAGTTGACCCCGAGCGTCCGCTGGGACATGGCCCGAAAGTCGAACTTGCTACGCACCAGATCGGCAACTTCCTCCAAGATCGAGTCCTGAGAGCGATTTTTGTCCCGCAGTACCTTGATGATACGATCCACGGTTTCCCGCAATTGATCGGTCGGTCGCGGTACAGCCGCCACAGCACTGGTCGCAGCTAACAGGATCAACAATAAAACCAGCAGTGTCGTTCTTTTCACGTGCATTGCATCCTCTCCCAGCAGACACCGGAGCACAGTCGGCGCTGCCTTTCTATAATATCTATCGCTGACAAAAAAACAGCCCTAGCCAGCTATTTACTTTCTGCGGTTATTTCCTGACCTTGCCCGCACGATGCTGAGCGTAAGAATTCCGAACATCCAAATAGGGGTCAAGGGCCTGACGTTTGATGCTTTCGTAGGTGTCCTTGTCCAGGGACAGCTTGGTTTCCTTGTCCAATCCCTTGAGAGCCACTCGCTCCCACATCTTCATGTCGATATAGAGCATGGGATCGAGAAAAAAATCCCCAGCCATGCCGACCGTGTCCCGGGCCGAGGACGGGCCAAGTATCGGCCAGACAATGTAAAAACCGTTGCCGACACCATAACTGCCCAGGGTCTGTCCAAGGTCCTCATCCTTCTTGCGCATGCCGAAATGTTTCTTGGCCGGATCAAACAGGCCACCGATACCGATCGTCGAGTTGATTACTAAACGCCCCAACTCAGTACCGGCATCAGCGAATTTAAGCTGTAGCAGGGAATTGACGAAACGCACCGGTGTGGCGAGATTGGAAAAGAAATTTGCTACCGACTGGCGAGCCGGTTCAGGCACCACCCGATAACCCCGGGCGATGGGTTTGAACAAGTAGAAATAAAGCTTGTCGTTGACCCAGAACATGCCGCGATTGAAAGGTTCAATAGGGTCGTTGATCTCAATGGCTTCGAATTCACCATCGGTGAAATCCTCTTCGTCTTCGCCAAAGATATCGTCTTCGGCGAAAAAATCGTCCTCACCATCAACGTCATCTGCGGCCACACTTTCTTCTTCAACCGCAACAATCGTATTGGCAGCCTCCTGGGACAACGCCTGATCGGTGGGCGTAACGATTTGCTCCGCCCAAGCACAACCGACGCTGACAGTCAGCAGAACCAGCAATAGCATTAAGACTTTTCGCATGATCTGCCTCCCGGCTATTCCTTTTCAAAGATATATTTACTGACCAGCTTTTCCAGATTGATGGCCGATTCGGTCTCAAAAATTTCTCCGCCAGGCTCGATATAATCCTCCAGACCACCCGGCGTTATGTCGACATATTTGCTGCCGATGATTCCTGCGGTGCGAATGGAAGCGATGCTGTCTTCCTGCAATCGCACATCGCCCTGCAGATCGACATGCACCACCGCTTCATATTCATTGGGATCGAGTTCGATCTTTTTGACGGTGCCGATCTGCACACCCGCCATCTCCACAATATCCCCTTCTTTGAGCCCTGAAACGGAATGAAAACGCGCCGTCAGCGAATAGGTTTTATCCCCGAACAGGTTGACATCGCCGAGTTTCACGGAAAGATAGGCAAAGCACAAAAAGCCTGCCACCAGAAAAACCCCCACCGCCATCTCGACATTAAGCTTCTTCATGTATGAACCTTTCCTCTTCCGCACTGCAATAGATCGGCCCCATGGTTTCACGGACAAAGGCGCGAATGGTCTCGTTGTCCGAAAGCTGAAATTCCTCAGGCGACATGCAGCCTTCGATCACGCCACCGGAAATAAGCGCCACACGATCGGCCAGCTTGAAAATCTTCGGCACATCGTGACTTACGATCACAGCCGTGTATTTCAACCTTGCCTGGGTCTTGTGAAACAACCGGTAAATTTCATTGCTTTTACTGACGTCCAGCCCGGTGGTCGGCTCATCGAAAAAGACGATGCGAGGATCCATGACCAGCGCACGTGCCAGGCCGACCCGTTTTTTCATACCGCCGCTCAGCTGCGCCGGATACTTTTCATTGACCCCTTCAAGATCCATCAGGGCCAGTTTTTCCTCGACGTTGGCACGGATCTCCGCCTCCGTCGCATCGGTTCGCTCACGCAACGGCAGAGCCACGTTGTCATAAATGTTCATTGAGTCAAACAGGGCCACGTTCTGAAACAACACCCCGTAGTCCTTGCGCACCTCCTTGAGCTGCGCTTTACGCAAAGCGGTCAGGTCCTGCCCGTAAACCAGCACCTGACCACGATCCGGTTTGAGCAGTCCGAGCATGTGCTTAAGGATAACGCTTTTGCCCTGTCCGCTGGCCCCGACGATAACCGTGGTGGTTCCCTCTTCCACCACCAGGTTGATCTTTTTCAACACCTGCTGGCGGCCGAAAGAGCGCTCCACGTCGACCAGCTCGATGGCGATATTTCTCTGCGGCGTTTCCACCTTCAGTCCTCCGCAAACAGCATTGGTCCATTATACGCCATGTAACCAGTGCAAAGACACAAAAAGATTAACTGCCTCAAAGCAAAATGGCGCTGATCAGGTAATCCCACACCAGGATGGCCACCGATGACAACACCACGGCACTGGTTGTGGTGCGACTGACCCCTTCTGCACCGAACCCCCCCGTACGTTCCAGGTGAAGAAAATAACCCTTGGCGGCAGAAATCCAGATAATCAGCAGGCCGAAAACCAGCGCCTTTACCAGGCCCATTTCCACATCGGCCCAGTCGACGCTGCGGTACATCTCCTGAAAGTAGCTGCCCCCCGGCACGCCGAGCAGACCGACCCCGATAAGGTAACCGCCGAGAATGCCGGCCATGTCGAAGATAAAAGTCAGCAAAGGCATGGAAATGATGCCGGCGACGAACTTGGGCACCATCAGATACTTGTAGGGATCGATGGCCATGCACTCAAGAGCGTCGATCTGCTCGGAATTACGCATGATGCCGATCTCGGCACAGATTGCCGAGCCGGCTCGGCCAACCACCATCAACGCGGCGATAACCGGACCGAGTTCACGCAGCAGACTGAGCGCTACCGCCGAGCCGAGCAATCCTTCAGAACCGAACTTGCGCAAGGTATAGTAGCCCTGCAGCGCCAGTACCATGCCGGTGAAGCTGCCGGTAAAGAGAATGACGAAAATCGACCGGTAGCCGATAAAATGAATCTGGCGAACAATGGGGAACAATTTGTAGGGGGGGCGAATCGCGTTCCACAGACAAGCAAAGAGAAAGATCCCCATGCGGCCGGCCTGCTCCAGATAATAGATGCTTTCAGCGCCGATCCGCTCCAGCAATGCCGGTATATATCCCAGCACCCCCTGCGTTGGTTTTTTTAAGGAATTAGCCTGTTCCGACATGGCACATCACCCTATCGCGTTCGTCACCAACATCTTGGCAACGATCTGACTGCATCAATAAACATCCCAGAAAAAGTTCTCCGCACACCAAGCTGTGCATATTAGCACATTTTTTTTTAAAGTTAAGCCCCTTTCTGAACATCCAGCTTCAACTGTAAACAAGCCGCCGAATTTTGCAACCAACTGAAATAAGGTAATTTTTTCCTGACACTACAGTTAATCGGCCATACTCCAGAGCACATTTTTTTTGCATTTATCGTCGAAGCCGATTAGTATACGGGGTTCACCAAAAAAGGCCGGACCGAATCAAAACGGGACAGAAAGACCCAACCAGCGCCGTAAGACCCTGATTGCAATCACTCTTTAACGACGTGCCTTACGCATTAGAGCGGTTCCAGGAATCTAATCTGCACCCCGTCCGGCCTGCCAAGACTCGCAATAAAATTAAGGTCGCCTTCTTCGATCCGGTTTACTGACAAGCGACGGAAAACCGCATACCAGAGCGACACTACACCATGTATTTGTTAAAGGATTGAATGCGATGCAACTGATGCAACTGTTTCGAAGTTCCGTCGGCAGGAAGCTTTTCATGGCCTGCAGCGGATTGATGCTGGGCGGCTTTGTGATAGCCCACCTGCTCGGTAATACGACCCTTTTCGCTGGTGCGGCGGCCATCAATGCCTATGCCGAACAACTGCACAAGCTCGGGCCGCTGCTGTGGGTCTTTCGCCTCGGCCTGCTGGGTGCTTTTGCCGTCCATGTCGGCTTCGGCATCTGGCTGACCCTGCAGAATCGGGCCGCCAAGCCGATGGGCTACGCCAAAAAGAGCGTACAACGCACCAGCCTGGCAGCCGAGACCATGATTTATTCGGGCCTGGCGTTACTGGCCTTCATCGTCTACCACCTGCTGCACTTCACCCTGCGGAAGGTCGGCCTTGATCCGACCCTGTTCAGCGACGCCGCCGGCAAGGTCGATGTCTTTCGCATGGTGGTGCTGAGCTTTCAACAACTGCCCCTCGTGGCAATCTACGCGGGCGGGCTTGCAGCACTTTTTCTCCACCTGAGCCACGGTATCGGCAGCATCTTTCAGACCCTGGGCACCTGCAACGAGCAATTGCTGCCCCTGCTGCGCCGAGCCGGCCTGCTCGCTGCGGCGGCCCTGCTGGCCGGTTACCTCTCCATTCCGCTTTTGACCTATTTTGGCTTTGTAAACTAGGAGCTTTTCGACCTCACCATGGCCGACTGCAAAATCGTCTGATCGGCCCATATTTCCGAGAATTTTCGCCAAATAGCCCTGCTATTCGCTCTCAAATTCTCGAAAACCTGACCTCGAACAGCCAATTTTTCGTTTCGGCTCGTTAAGGCCGACAAACTCCCAGGGGGCTTATCTTGATACTCGACGGAAAATGTCCATCCGGACCGCTTGCAGATAAATGGGACAACCATCGCCAGGACCTGAAACTGGTAAACCCCGCCAACAAACGCAAATACACCATTCTCGTCGTCGGCACCGGCCTGGCCGGCGCTTCGGCGGCGGCCACCCTGGCGGAGCTCGGTTACAACATCGAAGCCTTCTGCTACCAGGACACTCCCCGCCGGGGGCACAGCATCGCCGCCCATGGCGGTATCAATGCCGCCAAGAACTATCAGAACGACGGCGACAGCATCTACCGGCTGTTTTACGACACCATCAAGGGCGGCGACTTCCGGGCCCGAGAGGCCAACGTCTACCGCCTGGCGCAAATCAGCAACAACATCATCGACCAGTGTGTCGCCCAGGGTGTGCCTTTCGCTCGCGACTATGCCGGCTACCTGCAAAACCGCTCCTTCGGCGGCGCCCAGGTTTCGCGGACCTTCTTCGCCCGTGGCCAGACAGGCCAGCAATTGCTGCTGGGCGCCTACCGGGCTTTCAGCCGCCAGGTGCACGCCGGCCAGATACGGGTTCACCCTCGCACTGAGATGCTGGACCTGGTGGTAGTCGACGGCGAGGCCAAAGGCATCACCGTACGCGACCTGGTGAGCGGCGAAATCCGCAGTTACGCTGGCGATGCAGTAATACTGGCCAGCGGCGGCTACGTCAATGTCTACAACCTGTCGACCAACGCTACGGGCAGCAGCGTCACTGCCGCCTGGCGAGCCCACAAAAAGGGCGCCTTTTTTGCCAACCCCTGCTACACTCAGATCCATCCGACCTGTATTCCGGTCAGCGGCGACCACCAATCCAAACTGACCCTGATGTCCGAATCGCTACGCAACGACGGTCGTATCTGGGTCCCGAAAAACAAGAACGATCAGCGGCCTCCGCACCAGATCCCCGAGGACGAGCGCGACTACTACCTGGAGCGCAAGTACCCCAGCTTTGGCAATCTGGCGCCGCGGGATATTGCTTCGCGAGCTGCCAAGCAGGTCTGCGACGCAGGTTACGGGGTCGGCAGCGGCCGTGGGGTCTACCTCGATTTTGCCGCCTCTATCGAACGTCTCGGCGAAGACACCATCCGCGCCCGCTACGGCAACCTGTTCGACATGTACCAGCGCATTACCGGCGAGGATGCCTACCAACAGCCGATGCGTATCTACCCGGCCCTGCATTACTCCATGGGCGGACTGTGGGTCGACTACAACCTGCAGAGCAACCTGCCGGGCCTTTTTGTCCTCGGCGAAGCCAACTTCTCCGATCACGGCGCCAACCGTCTCGGCGCCAGCGCCCTGATGCAGGGCCTGGCCGACGGCTACTTTGTCATCCCCTATACCATCGCCAATTACCTGGCAGGTATCACACCCGGCAAAGTCCGCACAAACTCTGATGAATTCCGCGACTCGACCGCCCAGGTCGAGGGCATGACCAACAAGCTGTTGGCCGTCAACGGCCGCAAGACCGTCAACGAATTCCACCGCGAACTGGGCCACATCATGTGGGAAGAGGTCGGCATGGCCCGCAGCGAAGCCAGTCTCACGACCGCTCTGGAAAAGATTCCGGCGCTGCGAGAAGAGTTCTGGGACAATGTCCGCATCCCCGGCAGTGGCAACGACCTTAACCAGGAACTGGAAAAGGCCGGCCGGGTGGCCGACTACCTGGAATTCGGTGAACTGCTGGCCAGAGACGCCCTTAACCGTGACGAGTCCTGCGGCGGCCACTTCCGGGTTGAACACCAGACCGAGGACGGCGAGGCGGTGCGCGACGACGAAAACTTCACCTACGTGGCGGCCTGGGAGTATGGCGGCAGCGGCAAAGCACCGCAACTGCACAAGGAACCTCTGTCTTTTGAAAATATTGAACTGGCGGTAAGGAGTTATAAATAATGAACCTGACACTGCATGTCTGGCGCCAGAAAGGCCCCAATGATAAGGGCCGGCTGGAGCGCTATCAAGCCAAAGACGTCAGCCCCGACATGTCCTTCCTGGAGATGCTCGACGAAGTGAACGAGCAACTGGTCAAAGAAGGCCGTGAGCCGATCGTCTTCGACCACGACTGCCGTGAAGGAATCTGCGGTACCTGTTCCCAGGTCATCAACGGCCAGCCCCACGGCCCGCAGGCCGAGACCACTGTCTGCCAGCTGCACATGCGGCAGTTCAAGGACGGTGACGAGATCTACATCGAACCCTGGCGAGCCCGGGCTTTTCCCGTTATCAAGGACCTGGTTGTCGACCGCAGCGCCATGGACCGTATTATCGAGTCCGGCGGTTACATCTCGGTCAGCACCGGCGGAGTGCCTGACGCCAACGCCATTCTGATTCCCAAAGCCGATGCCGACACCGCCATGGACGCCGCCGAATGCATCGGCTGCGGAGCCTGCGTGGCAGCCTGCCCCAACGGCTCGGCGATGCTGTTCGTCTCTGCCCAGGTCAGCCAGCTGGCCAAACTTCCCCAGGGACGGCCTGAAGCTGCGCGACGGGTCTGTTCCATGACCGACACTATGCTCGATCAGGGCTTTGGCAACTGCAGCAACCACTACGAGTGCGAAGCCGCCTGCCCCAAGGGTATCAGCGTCAAGTTCATTGCGATGCTAAACCGCGAATACCTCAAGGCACTACCGAAACTAAAACCTGGATCCATGAGTAATTGACGGAAACTCAGCGCAAGTCATTGACCTGCCTAAGGGATCAAAAAATCACCGACGAACCTATGGGTGCGCCTCAGATTTTTTGAAACCCTTATTCAGGCCAAGCACTTACACTCTTTTCTCGCCCCTTACTCACGGAACCAGGCAAAAGGGAAGAAGGAAGCCTAACCCGCTCTTTTTCCTTTACCGACCTTTGCCTGGGCCGCTTTTCTAAAGGAAAGCGGCCCAGCCTTTTGCAACTGCCGCCATTCTCACCACCCGGCTGACCAAATATGCAGCGACAGCCTTCTTTATAAGCATTCCGCCTTCCCCGCCGCCCTAATCAATGCCTTTAAATTGGGCACAAAACCGCTCGCTAGCACCCCAAAACGTTCCCCCGGCCCATCACAAAACGCTTAAAAACTACCCGAGTTCGGCAACTTGCCATATCTCCACACTCGATTGCCGCTTTTTTTGTCGCGATTGCCTTAAACATAGGCAGTTTTATCGGCCGTCAATTGCGACGATCGGCTATCCTGTTGATTTTGCCTATTTTTTATTCTTGGCACAGCGGTTGTATTAATCGGTTGACCTGTTTTGCGGCAACGAAGCCGCTATGGACTTAAAAATCGAGGAGGATTTTCATGGAGGCTACTGTTCAGGGGCTGCTTCACGGCGGCGACGTTCTTTTTCTCATGCTCGGGGCGGTCATGGTCTTTGCCATGCACGCCGGCTTCGCCTTTCTGGAAGTCGGTACCGTCACCAAAAAGAGCCAGGTTAACGCATTCAGCAAGATTCTCACCGACTGGTCGGTTTCGACGGTCTGCTACTTTCTGATCGGCTACCCTCTCGCTTACGGCACTCACTTCTTTACCAACGCCGGGAGCCTGATGGGCGGCAACCAGGGCTACGAGCTGGTTCGTTTCTTTTTTCTGCTCTGCTTTGCCGCCTGCATTCCAGCCATCATTTCCGGCGGCATTGCCGAGCGAGCCCGTTTCTGGCCCCAGGTACTGGCCGGAGCCATCTTCGTCGGCATCAGCTATCCCATCTTCGAATCGTTGATCTGGGGTCAGCACAGCGGCATGCTTCAGGGCCTGTTCGAAAAATATTGCGGCGCCCCCTTCCATGACTTTGCCGGCAGTGTGGTGGTCCATTCCATGGGCGGCTGGCTGGCCCTGCCTGCCGTCATTGCCCTCGGCGCCCGCAAGGGACGCTACGAACTCGGTAAGAGCCACGCGATTCCGGTCAGTAACATTCCTTTTCTAGCTCTTGGCAGCTGGATTCTGGCGGTCGGCTGGTTCGGCTTCAACGTCATGAGCGCCCAGAACCTGAGCGGCATCTCCGGCCTTGTAGCGGTAAACTCCCTGATGGCTATGGTCGGCGGGGTGTTGTTCGCTCTGATCGCCGGCCGCAACGACCCCGGGTTCGTCCATAACGGCGCCCTGGCCGGCCTTATCGCCATCTGCGCCGGCTCCGATCTGGTCCATCCTCTGGCTGCCTTTCTCATGGGTGGCATCGGCGCTCTGATCTTCGTCTACGGCTTTCAGTGGGAGCAGGAAAAACTCCGCATCGACGACGTGCTCGGCGTCTGGCCGCTGCACGGCCTGATCGGCACCTGGGGCGGCATCGCCGCCGGCATCTTCGGCGCCCCCCTGTTCGGCGGCATGGGCGGCGTCACTTTCGGTGCCCAACTGGCCGGCAGCCTGCTGGCGGTAATCTATGCGTTGGTCACCGGCACGATCATCTACGGCCTCATCCGCCTGTTTATCGGCTTCCGCCTCAGCGAAGAAGACGAGTTCATCGGCCCCGACCTGGCCATTCACAACATTCATGCCTATCCTGAGGAAACGGTGAAATAAAGGCCTGACAACTCAGTAGTTTTTAAAAAGCCGCCGCACAAACCTAGCAGGTTTGCGCGGCGGCTTTTTCATTTAAATATCATGGTTTTCCAGATACTACTGCTCGATAAAAGCCCTCAGCTCTCCCGCCGCCGCCACCATGTTCTTAAGTGAAGCCAGGGTCTCCGGCCAGGCGCGGGTCTTGAGGCCGCAATCGGGATTGACCCACAATCGTTCCATCGGAATAACCTCCGCCGCCCGGCGCAGCAATTCCACCATCTCAGCCACGGACGGAATTCGCGGGCTGTGAATGTCGTAGACACCGGGCCCGATGTCGTTCGGGTAATCGAACGCTTCAAAAGCCTGCAGCAAATCCATGCGACTGCGGCTGGCCTCGATGCTGATCACATCGGCATCCATTCTGGCGATCCACTCGGCGATCTGGTTGAACTCGCTGTAGCACATGTGGGTATGAATCTGGGTTTCGTCGGCGACGCCGGAAGCGGCCAGCCGGAATGCATCCACCGCCCATTCCAGGTAATCCCGCCAGGCACCGACCCGCAACGGCAACCCTTCGCGCAAGGCCGCCTCATCGATCTGGATGATGCGGATACCGGCCCGTTCCAGATCGAGCACCTCATCGCGCACGGCCAGGGCGATCTGGCGACAGGTTTCGCTGCGCGGCTGATCGTCACGGACGAAACTCCAGCACAAGATGGTTACCGGGCCGGTCAACATACCCTTCATTGGTCGCTCGGTCCGGGTCTGGGCATATTCGATCCACTCCAGGGTCATCGGTTGTGAGCGCTCCACGTCGCCATAGATGATCGGTGGTTTCACACAACGGCTACCGTAACTCTGCACCCAGCCGTTGGCGGTAAAGCAGAAGCCTTCCAACTGCGCCCCAAAATATTCCACCATATCGTTGCGCTCCGGCTCGCCGTGCACCAGGACGTCGAGCCCCAACTCCTCCTGCAGGGCGACCGCCTCACGAATGTAGCTGCGCATCGCTTCGCGGTATTTATCCGCCGAAACCAGCCCCTGCTTGAAACGCTTACGCACCGAGCGCACGTCCGCCGTCTGGGGAAAGGAACCGATGGTTGTGGTCGGCAGCGGCGGCAATTTGAGCCACTCCTGCTGCAACTGGCGGCGCCGCTCAAAAGACGACTGGCGGCACAGCAAATCAGGGGTCACCGCTGCTGTCCGCTGCCGAACTGCCTCACGATGCACCAGGGAGCTGGCCTGGCGGCTGGCCCTCGCGGCACGGGTCTCCTGCAGCAACTGCTCCACTTCAGCCCCGTCCAGGGCCATCCGCAGAATGGCTACTTCCCGGCATTTCTGCCTAGCAAAGGCCAGCCACGAGCAGATCCGGGGATCGAGAGCCGTCTCACCTTCGAGGTCGATGGGCACATGCAACAACGAGCAGCTGGGGGCAATCAGCACTCGCTCCCGGCCGAGAGCTGCCAACGCTGATTGGCCCGCCGCAATGGCTCGATCGAGATCTGCCCGCCAGACGTTGCGACCGTCAACCAGGCCAAGGGAAAGAGACATTCTGGACGGAATCTGTGCCAACAGCGCCTCAAGCTGTTCGGGGGCGCGCACCAAATCGACATGCAGTGCGGCCACCGGCAGGGAAGCCGCCAGCGGCAGATTGTCCTCCAGAGCGCCAAAATAGCTGGCCACCAGCAGCCTGGCGGAACCGGCTGCTGCCGCCAGACGCCGATACACCGGCTCGAACTGCGCCCTGGCCGCCTCCGGCAGATCCGTCACCAGGATCGGCTCATCGATCTGCACCCACTCGCAGTCGACGGCCAGACGCTGCAGAATCTGCTCGTAAACCGCCACCACCGCATCCAGGTGACTCCAGCGATCGAAACCGGCCACCGTCTCCTTGCCCAGGGCCAGGAAGGTCATCGGCCCGGGCAGCACCGGCTTGACCCGAAAACCGTGCTGACGGGCCTCGGCGACCTCCTCGAACAGCTTTTCGCTGGCCAGCCGAAAGTGCTGTCCGGGATAGAATTCCGGGACGATATAATGATAATTACTATCGAACCATTTGGTCATCTCCATGGCCTCCGTTTTGCTGCCACCGGACCCGCCGCGCGCCATGAGGAAATAGGTGTCGATGTCGACCGTTGCGCCCTGCCAGTCGAAACGCGGCGGTACAGCACCGAGCATGGCGGCCATGTCAAGCATGTGATCGTAATATGAAAAATCACCGACCGGCAGCAGGTCGATCCCGGCCTGCTGCTGCAAACGCCAATGGCGTTGACGCAGCGTCCGACCGACAGCCAGCAGCTCCTCCCTGGTTGCGGCGCCCTGCCAGTAATCCTCGAGCGCCTTTTTCAGTTCGCGATTTTGCCCCATGCGGGGGAATCCAAGAGTGTGAGTCAGCATCGTCTTCTCCTTTGTCCTGTTGAGGGTGTTCGATTGACACTGACAGCGCCCAAAAACAGGAAAACCCATTCTCGAAAGGAGAATGGGCGTACAGAAAGAGACGTAAGGCAGCCGCAACAAAAGACAATTATGCAGTCCTATGCGCCAGGTCTACGTTCCTGTTCGACACCCATGTCGCGAGGTGCTGTCAGGCATGAGTAGAGGGCGTCTTCTGGCTTCCGGCGTTCTCGAGGAGGCATGATCTTCCCGGGCCCGATAAAGGGGCCCAGTGGCCATGCGAGAACAAGTTCTTTGCCGGTTACAGCGGCGCGTCCGCGACGGATTCTCACCGTCTTCCGTTTCCCGTACTCACGTGCTATTTTCCGAAGTAGAACGGAAACATACAATGCTTCCCACATGGGGTCAATATTAATATTGCCTGGAGCATTTTCATGACGCAGAGGAACAAGGCCGACAAGTCCAAACCGGGACTGACACCGAATTGTCCCGACGAACTACTCGCGATATCAGGCAGTTACGCTCTCCTGCTCACCTGCCGGCAACAGCGCCCCTTGGCCATCGGCCGACTTGGCACCCTGCACCTGCAGCCGGGCACCTATGTCTACGTCGGCAGCGCCTTCGGCCCCGGTGGCCTGCGGGCGCGCCTTGCCCACCATCTGCGTATTGCCGAACATTTTCATTGGCACCTCGATTACCTGCGCCAGGCCACCGAACCGCAAGCGGTCTGGTACAGCACCGCAGCGCATCGTCAGGAGCATCTCTGGGCTAAACTGCTGACCCGCAGCCGCGGAGCTCAACAGCCGCTGCCCGGCTTTGGCGCCAGCGATTGTGCCTGTCTGACCCATCTGTTCTTCTTCAGTAAAGAGCCGTCTTTTGCTGGATTTCGCCGGCGCCTGAACCAGTTTTCAGGCGTCTCGCCAACCTTGCGAAAGATCGAGTTTCACTGAAACGTTGTCCTTGGGGGCAGGACCAGCCTACAATAAGAGTTAAACCTTAAAGCTGAAAGGAGTGGCCATGAAGAGGTCTGACAAGGCCCGCCTGGTCGGCATCAATCACGTCGCCCTCGAAGTGGGCGACATCGAGGCGGCTCTGGAATTTTACGGGAACCTTTTCTCATTTACCCTGCGTGGTCGAAGCGACACCATGGCCTTTCTCGACATGGGGGATCAGTTTCTTGCCCTGTCGCAAGGTCGCAACCAACCTGCCGACGATCACCGCCATTTCGGCCTGGTGGTCGATGACCGCAGCTCGCTTGAGGAAAAACTGGAAAAGCTCGGCGCGCAAATCGTACCCAGCCGGGGCCTCGATTTTCTTGATCCCTGGGGCAACCACATTCAGGTGGTGGAATACTCGAACATCCAGTTCAGCAAAGCCCCCAACGTCCTCCTGGGCATGGAACTGGCCCACCTCATAAAGAACGACCAGGCTCTGGAAGAATTGAGGAAAAAGGGCATGTAAAAACCATCCGAAGAACGGTCAGTTTCCGGAAAGGGGGTTTGAGCTCAGACCTGGAAATCGGTGCGGGCACTTTTCGTTGGCCGAAAACTACTCGAACATATTTTTGACAGTACTCGTCGGCAGGTTTTGCTTCCCCGCCGCCTCACCCCGGCAACGCAGAATGAAGCAACTTTTTAATGATTATAGAATGTTCCCAACTCCATAACCTCCGCCACCACGGAAAAATGAATCGTCCATACAAGCTCTGCCAAGTGGCATAAAACTGGCATCTATACAATTAGGCAGGGCTCCATGTCGCTAAGGCGAGTCGGAAGCAAAAGAGCCGAGCCCCGCACCTTTTTCTTCGTTTCGACAAGTTCACCCATAGCCGCAAAAACTTGGTTGCGCCAAACCTGCAGGAGCCACGTGACCGTCTCAGGCAAAAAACCAGTTGATAAGCAGATTGCCCCCCTGTCTACCGCCCCTTCACCTTTGAAGCCGTCTTCTCTCTTCGAGGATCAGGCCACTCTCCCCGGAGAGAGTGGGACCGACAAAGTCGAAAAGGACCTGCGGCTGGCCTTCATGGAACATTCCATCGACGGCATCGTCATCATGGATTTCGAAACCGCTGGAGTTGTCGACACCAACACGGCTTTTGCCGAAATGCTCGGTTACAGCCCGCAGGAAGTTCGCCGACTGAAGGTCTGGGACTGGGATGCTCACTGGTCACGGGCAGAACTCGAAAAGATGTTCGCTACTCGAAACTGGCCGGATAAACGCTTCGAAACCTGTCATCGGTGCAAAGACGGCGAGGTGCTGGACGTGGCCATCAGCCTGACACCGATTTCCTGGCAGGGGAAAGAGGTCGGCTTCTGCGTGGTCAAGGACATCAGCGAACGCAAGCGTCAGGAACATCGACTACAGCAAGAACTTGCTCGCTGGCAATTACTGATGGAGCGTTCCAGGGACGGTATCGTAATCCTCGACTGGAAGGAAGGAACGGTTATGGAAGTCAATCCGGCCTTCGCCCAATTGCTCGGCTATGAACCAGCAGAGATGATCGGCATGCACCCCTGGGAATGGGACGTCCACTACAGCCGTGCCGAGATCGAAGCGATGGCAATCGAGCATGAAAAAAACTCTGAGCTCTTTTTCGAAACTGTTATGCGCTGCAGGGACGGCACCCTTCGCGAAGTGGAGGTCAACTCCACGCGCCTGGACATGGTTGAACAGGATATTTCTATCTGCCTCTGCCGCGACATTACAGCCCGGAAACAAGCTGAGGAGCAATTACGCGTTCGCGAGCGAGAATTTCGCACCCTGGCGGAGAACAGCCCCGACGCCATAGTCCGCTACGACCGCGAGTTGTGCCGGCTCTATGTCAACCCGGCATTCGAGCGACTTCTTGGGAAAGATAAATCCGTCCTGCTCGGCCGCCCCCTGCAGGAATTCGGCCCCTCCGACCTGGCGCCTTATCAAGCCACCCTCGAAGAGGTCTTCCGTACCGGACAAAAGCAGGAGACGGAAGTGCACCACCGCACCGATGACGGCCGTAACCTGTGGATCCAGGCCCGCTTCGAACCTGAGTTCACAGAGGGGGGAAACGTATGCTCGGTTCTGGTTGTTCTGCGCGACATCAGCGACCTGATCGAGCAGCGGGAACTGGCTCGCCAACTGGCCTTTACCGACACCCTGACCGGTCTACCCAACCGGGCCTTGTTCGAGAAGCGTTTTGAAGAAGCGGCCGGGCGGGCAAAAGACACCGGCACCCCCTTTGCCCTGTTGCTCCTGGACATCGACCATTTCAAGGACATCAACGACACCCTCGGCCATCAGACCGGCGATGAACTGTTGCGCCAGGCCACCATGAGGCTGAGCCGTTTCATCCGGGAACGGGACACTATCGCTCGCCTGGGCGGCGATGAATTCGTCATCCTGCTGACACAGCTTCGGAACGCCGATGATGCTAAAGAGGTTGCCGGCCGAATCCTAGACGCTCTGGCCAGGCCGTTCCAAATCGACGGCCAGGAACTGTTTGTCTCCGGCAGCATCGGCATTTCCCTCTACCCCCGGGACAGCGCCGAGCTGAACGAGCTGTTCACCTTCGCCGATACCGCCATGTACAGTGCCAAACGCCTGGGACGCAACAATTATCAGTTTTATTCCAAGCAGCTCACCCACCATGCGACGGAGCGGATGTCGCTGGGCGGGTTCCTTCGTCATGCTGTAGCCCAAAAGGAGTTTGAGCTGTTTTTCCAGCCCAAGGTACTTATGGCAAGCGTGGAAGTTATCGGCGGTGAGGCTCTGTTGCGCTGGCACCACCCGGAGCTGGGTCTATTGACCCCCGATCGCTTTATCACCATTGCTGAAGAGAATGGTGCAATTATCGATATCGGGCACTGGGTGCTGGAGAACGCTTGCCGCGCCGCCGTCCGTTTCAACGGACACAGCTCAAGCTCTATCAAAGTCGCGGTTAACCTGTCGAGCCGGCAATTTGTTCACCACGATCTGGTCGGTGAGATCCGGGGCATCCTTAATGGCACCGGCTGCCGCGGGGAATGGCTTGAATTTGAAATCACCGAAAGCCTGCTACTCGAGGACAATCAACAGATCCGCAATACTCTCGAAGAACTGCGCGCCCTCGGCATTAACATCGCCATCGACGACTTCGGCACCGGCTACTCGGCCCTCAGCTATCTCAACCGCTTTCCCGTGGACGTGCTCAAGATCGACCGCTCTTTCGTAGACGGCATCGATGCCGACCCGCGCAAGGCCGGCTTGGTAAACGCCTTTATTTCGGTGGCAAAAACTCTAGACATGAAGATTGTCGCGGAAGGGGTGGAAACAGAGGCCCAGCAGAAGATTTTGCTGCAGAAAGGTTGCAGTCTGGGGCAGGGCTACTTGTTCGGCAAGCCCCAAACCTTCGAAAACTTCATGGCCTTTCTGCCGCCCGCATGAGAAATGGTTAAGTCCATTTCAAGCGTCTGAGATCAGGATACCCTGTCCCACAGCCCCCGGCTGAACTGCCGGCTCCAGTCGATCTCCCGACTCAAAGCCTCGGGATCGGCAAAACCGAGGCGCCGCGCCAGGTAGCGATAGTCGGCCGACGCCGGATCGGGCAGGGTGAGATCCTTGGCATTGCCCCGCACGGCCCGCAGGGCATCGATGGTGCGCCGGAAACAGCGGTAGGCGCGGCGTATGTCTTCGGCCTGTTCGGCTTCAACCAGCCCGGCCTCCTGCAGCCGCTTCAGGGCCTGCATGCTGTTGGTCACCCGCAGACTGGGATTGTCGGCGCCGTGGACGATCTGCTTGGCCTGGAGATAAAACTCGATGTCCACCAGCGCCCCCGGGCTGTATTTAAGATTGACCGAGCCAGCGGCAGTCAGTTCTGTCGCCATCCGCTGCCGCAGATGGAGCAAGTTAGGGTAATCGAAGGGACGCCCCGAATAGACAAAAGCATCCCGCGCCTTTAGTACCTCGGCGCAGAGCTGTTCATCACCGGCTACCGGGCGCAGCTTGATCATGGCCATCCGTTCAAAAGGCTCCGCCTGACCGTCCGGCGCGTAATATCCCTGCAGAGCCGGCAGTGCGCTGGCCAGGGTTCCCTTGCTGCCAAAAGGCCGCAGGCGCAGATCGATCTCGAAAATACCCTCCTTGCGCACTCTCAGGGTCTTGAGAAAGGTCCGGACAAATTCCTCGAAATAGGTGCTGTTGGCGGCCGAACGAACACCGGAGGTCTGCCCCTCCCCCTGATAGACAAAGAGCAGTTCCAGGTCGGAGGCGAAACCCATCTCCCGGCCACCGAATTTTCCTGCCGCCAGAATCGCCCAGGGGCAGGGCAGCCCCGCCAGCTGCGGCCGGCCGAAACGGGCGACCAGCTGAGCATGGCACAGTTCCGCCGCCGCGGCCACCACCACATCGGCCAAGTCGCTGATACCGCGGGCAAAGTCGACATCGCCGCACAGACCGGTGATGTGACGCAGGTCGATGCGAAACATCTCCCGGTCCTTGAAATCGTTGAGAATCCGGATCTTTTCCTCCGGCTCCTCAGCTGCTGCGAGCTGCCGGGCCAGCATGGCCAACAGCTGCGGTTTGTCGAAGCTGCGCTCGATTTCCTTATGGTCGCGAATCAGCGGAAAAAGATTCTCATGCTGCATACGCAGAAAATCTTCCCACAAAAAACGACTCACCCCCATCACCTCGGCCAGCACCTGCAGAGTGCCAGCCGACTGCATGCTGGTCAGATCGGCGGCCTGCTGCGGATTCTCCAGCATTCGCGAAGCCAAATCGCGAAACTGGCGAATGGCCTGGCCGGGATTGGGCGAATGGGGCAGCAGGTGGGCAAACTGTTTGATCAGAGCACAAGCAAAACGTAGCTCGCGCAACTTGTCCTGGTCCTCGACTTTACGACCGCGCAGATCCCGGATCGCGAATACATCCTGCACCATGCCCGCCTCGGTGCGGATGGTCGCCTGCTCAATATTGATGGCCAGCAGCGACAATGCGTTGGCAAAGGCAAATAAAAAACCGGGAATATCCCGCGAACCGATACGCAACAGCGTGTCGGTCGCCGAACTGTCGTTGTCGATGACGATCTCTACCGGCAGCAACTGTTCCGAAACAGCGGATTGGGCAGCGAAACGTCCGGCAGCTTGCTCGATAACCAGGTCGCGGACTGCTTCGATCCCCTCGGCCGCCAATCTTCTGTTGCAGTGGCGCAGATCTTCGGCAAAACGCTCCAACAGAGCTTCGGCGCTGTCATCACCGGTCGGTACGATGAAAAACCGATCAAGAATCTTGCGCTGCCGGGTGCCGGTTTCGGCTGGCAGGGTCAGCAGATCACCCGAGCAGATATCGGCACCGTGGGCGGTTAACAAACCGGCGATAATCGTCAGCAGGCCGTCCTTGTCGGTGGTGGCCACCACCAGTTGCCAGCGGCCGGATTCGGCCTCTTGCCACTGAACCACCAGATCTGCCGAGCTCACGATCTGGCTCAGGAGATCACCAAACCGGGCGATCAGTTCGACACTATCGACAGTTTCTGCCATATTTTTCTCCTGCCGCAGGTTTAAGAGCTGTTTTTCTCGATGATAAGAAAAAGCTCTCCTTAACAAAAGAATAAAACGTCCGATACGACATAAAGATTATGCCTTCCAAAACCTTCTGCAAAACTAATGAAAAGGCAATATAGGCTTGTTTTCATTCGGCTATTCTGGTTAGGATTGCTCTTCAGCAATCTTTGTGATTATTCAAGGTGACCTCGCCCATGAAAAAGCTCTCTGGCCGGATGCCCCTGCTTATCGGGCTCGCTGTCTTTATCAGTGCTCTGATGCTCGGCGAATACCTGGTCTTCCTGGTTCAGGATCGCGACCTCCAGGGACAACGGTTGCAGCACCAGGCTACGGTTAGTCTGGTTCGGTCCAAGCTGGAGATGGAAATCAACAGCACCATGTTTCTTGCTCTCGGGCTCAGTTCTTTCGTATCCGCCACTCCTGAATTTACCTCCGCCCAGTTTGAGCAAATGGCTGCCATGTTGATGCGCCTGCGACCGACTATCCGCAATATCGGCCTGGCCCCCGACAACGTCATCCGTTATATCTATCCGCTCAAAGGCAACCGCAAAGCCCTGGGCCTGCGCTATCTCGACCATCCGACTCAGCGTCATGCGGTGCTGCGAATCATGGCAGAAAAACAGCCGGTAATTGCCGGCCCCTTTAAGCTGGTGCAAGGGGGTGAAGGCCTGATCAACCGTATCCCCATCTATCACAGCGACGCACGAGGCGAGACACATTACTGGGGGCTGGCTTCGGTAGTGGTCGATCCGACGCCGATCTATAGGGCCGCCGGCCTCAACGATCCAAAATTCGAGTTTGCTTTACGCGGCAAGGATGCCAAAGGGGCGCAAGGGGAACTTTTTCGCGGGAGAGAGGCTCTTTTTTCCGATCCCCTGGCGGTGGTCATGGACGTAGTGGTACCCGGCGGGTACTGGCAACTGGCTGGACGATCGAATGACGCAAAAACCGGCCTGCAATCTTATGCCACATTCTTTCATGTTGTCGCATGGCTGTTCGCTCTTCTCTGCGGCGTCATGACCTGGTTGACCATGCGGGCCAATCAGCAAGCTCGCCTCCTGGCGCTGCACGATACCCTGACAGGCATTCCCAACCGACGCTATCTCCAGCGCATAGCTGAACGGCAGATCGCCCTGTCCCGGCGCAACGGCCGACCCTTTTCGGTATTGCATATCGACATAGACGACTTCAAGATGGTGAACGACCGCTTCGGCCACAAGGCCGGAGATCAGGGTTTGATCTTTGCGGCCCGACAGGTTCGGGACACCCTGCGCTCCGCCGATTTCATTGCCCGGGTTGGCGGCGATGAATTCATCGCGCTGCTGCCGGACACTGACAGTGAAGACTATCTGCAAAGCCTTATCGACAGACTGCGGACCGCCGTTTGCAGCACCTTCAGCTGTGACAATCACACCCTGTCGATGCAAATCAGCATCGGATGGGCCACCTTCCCCAATGATGGCGAAAACCTCGAGCAGTTGATCCATAATGCCGACAGAAGAATGTATCAACAGAAAACGGGCAGCAAAACCTCATCCGGGAACTCTATCGACGAAACCGCCCAGAGCCCCTCTCATCCACCGGGCTAACCTTCATCAAGCAACTCAACCCCCTTCACACAAGGATAATTTTCAATGTCGCAGACCGCAACGACTCAAAAATCCCTGGCGAGCCTGCCTTATATCCTGCCTTTCGCCCTCTATCTGCTCCTCACCCAGATACCGCTGAAATTTCCTGCCCACTACCCTTGGCTGCACGGGGTCTGCGTGGGAGTGGTCGGCATCGCCACCATCTACCTCCTGCGGGGCAAAAAACTGGTGCGTTTTCACGGCAACATCCTGCCAGGCCTCCTGTTTGGCATCGGCGGCATTGTGCTGTGGATCGTACTGTGTGACCTGCAACTCGAAGCCATGCTCATGAAACATCTGCCTGACTGGCTACAGCCGGAGGCGCGGGCGGCGTTCAACCCCTATCAGGATATCGCATCTCCCCTCGGCCGCTGGAGTTTCATTGCCGTGCGCATCCTCGGTATGGCGGTGCTGGTGCCTTTTGCTGAAGAGCTGTTCTGGCGAGGTTTTCTGCTGCGTTGGATCATTTCGCCCAACTGGCAGCAAGTTCCGCTCGGCAGCTACAGTTTAAAATCTTTTGTTTGGGTGGTGTTGCTTTTTACCCTGGCCCATCCCGAATGGCTGGCCGCCGCCGTCTATTGCAGCCTTCTGAATCTGCTTCTTTACTGGAAACGCGATATCTGGAATTGTATCGTCGCCCACGGAGTCAGCAACCTGGTCCTGGCCATTTATGTTCTGCTCACCGGAACCTGGCAACTGTGGTGACCTAAAATCGTCTATCGACCCCTGTACGCCTCGCCGGCCACTCTGCAGAGCAACCTGGCGAACGAAAACGTTTTTCCAAACTCATCTCCTGGTAGGACAACAAATGGGGCTATTCTCACCGGGTGATCGACATGCTCCGTTACATGATCGAACAGGATGGCTGAACCAACCGCCAAAGCAGGCTGTTGAAAACAGCTTCCTGAGGCGGGAAAGGAACGACCTGTGACATTGCAGATTGTTGGGATGCTGCTCTGCGGCATCGTGGTCGGCATCGGCGCCAGCTTTTCCGGCCTCGGCGGCGGTTTCCTCATGGTGCCGCTGCTGCTGATGCTCGGCTATTCGGCCCAGAAGGCGGTCGGCACCTCCTTTCTGGCCATTCTGGTCATCGCTGCCTCGGCCCTGCTGGCTCACAACAAGCTGGCCAACGTCGACTATCGCACCGGCATCATGCTGGGCATAGGGGGAATCGCCGGGGCCCAGATCGGCGCCCGGCTGCTGGAACAGGTATCGACGGCAAGTTTTAAAAAAATCTTCGCTGTGATCCTGGCCGGCCTGGCATGCTACCTCTTTTTTCGCAGTTGACTGACCAGCATCATTCGTAAAGGACAATAGCAGACAGACAACCGCCGCTTTGACGGAAAACTTTTTCGGGAGGGACCATGACCGAGCAGAAATCGCCTCCTCAGCCCGTTCCCTATGGACATCTACGGCCGAATCTGCAGACCGGCGACTTGGTGCTGTTTCACGGTCTCGATCTGGAAAGCGCTTTCATCGAATTACTTGAGCACAGCCCCTGGTCCCACGTCGGCATGGTCATTCGCCTGTCCTGCCTCGACTATCCGCTGCTGTGGGAATCGACCCCGCTCCATTTACTTAAGGACCCGTTACTGCTCCAAGCCAAATCGGGTCCGCGCCTGGTATCCCTCGATGACCGCCTGCAAATGGCTCTGGACCTGGGTCTGTACAACCGTTTCATGGTCCGCCAACTGAAAGTTTCCCGCAGCCAAAATATGCTCAGCGCCCTGACCGAGTTCATCGCCGAAGTGCACCGGCTGTCCTACCCCGGCAACTGGGAAATGCTTAAAGATTTTCTCGAAGGACGCCTGCTCAGCGGGAGCCCCGAAACCCGACGTTCCTTCTTCTGTGCCGAGTTGGTGGCCGAAAGCTACATGCGCATGGAGTTGCTGCCCGCATCCCCTCCTTCCAACGCCTATCTGCCGAAAGATTTTTCTGGTCAGGAACACCTGACTCTGCTCCGGAGCGCCAGCCTCGGCCCCGCCATCACCATATATTTGGGACAAGAAAACGGACGCTGATGCCATAAAAACCTGCCCTTGCAGAAAATATGGGCTTTTTCAGAGTGGGTAGCCCTTTTTTCTTGACAGACATTTGCCCCTGATCAATACAAACAGGGAGCGGAAAACAATTAACAAAGCCTGCGTTAGCACCCCACGTCTTGCTCGCGGCGATTCTGGAAACCCAGCCGAGTAAGATTCGTTCCACTTTTTGCCGGAATCGGTCCGGTATTTCCCTTTCTAGGAGGACACAACCATGCGCATGCTAGCAGAGTTTTTCCCGGAGTTCACCGAACTACTCGACCAGATGGACGAACTGTACCAGCAGAAACGCACCATTGATGAAAAAACCTACCAGTTCATCTGCTTCGCTCTGTCGATCAAGGCCCGTTCCAAACCGTGCGTCCTCAAGCATTTCAAAGAGGCCCTGGAAGCCGGTGCCACGGTCAAGGAGCTATCCTACATCTTCGCTCTCGTAATGCGCGAAGCGGCCGGCGCCGACGACTGCTGGACTCATGACGTTCTGGGCGACTGGAAAGAGATCGTGGCCGGCCAGGTGGATTGCTGCTGCCCAGCGTAATCACAAGTCAATACGATGCACAAAGGGGTTGCCCGAGAGGGCAGCCCCTTTTATTTGCAGCGAGTCCCATGGTACCGGCGACAGAAAAATCCTCCACAACGAGAAACTTTTCCATTTCCTGGTAGAATTGGCTTTCGAGGTATCAGGATGGTGGGGCCGGAAAATCGATCCGTCCCCAAATACTATTTTCATTCGGAGACTGGACAAGGAGTAAGTAATGCTGAAAAAAAGCTATTCCAAGACGGGTCAAAGCTGCCGCGTAACCTTCAAACTGCCGGCCGAAGCCGGGGCCGAAACGGCTCAGTTGTGCGGCGAATTCACCGACTGGCAGGAAAAAGCCAAACCGATGAAGCTTCTGAAAAATGGCGATTTCAGCCTCACCCTGTCGCTGCCCGCCAGCCAATCTTATCGTTTCCGCTATCTGCTGGACGGCGAACGATGGGAAAACGACTGGCAGGCTGACGGCTACATTGCCAATGGATACGGCAGCGAAGACTCGCTGGTCATTCTGTAATCCGCAGTCTCCCTTACCGACATCGATTGCGGCGGCCTTTTCGGCCGCCTGCCCCTCCACCAGACCGTTACGACTAGTGACGGGCCGCCAGGTGACGTACGGCCTGTTCCAGGCCGGACAGGGTCAATTCGTACATGGGAAAGATGCTGCCGAGCAGGCCGATGGTCTGGCCGTATTTCCACAGCGAACGCGACTGGGGATTGATCCAGGCCGCATGGCGGAAAGCCTTGGCCAGGTCCTTGAAGTTCTCGACGCTGGGCCTCTCCAGCAGCTGGCGCAGCTGCAGTTTGCCGCCGGTACTGAGCAGCTCTTCCGGTGCCATGCTGGCATCGCCGACCACGATCAGCCGAGTCTCCGGATCGGCGGCGAGCAACTGCTCGATTGCTACCGGCTGGCTGCTGCGCTGCGGATCGCGCCACACCCGTCGGTAGATGGTGTTGTGAAAGTAAAAGATCTCCAGGCGCTGAAAGTGGCTGCGGGCCTGCTGAAAAAGGTGCTCCACGGTCTCGACATAGGCATCCATTGAGTATCCGCCGTTGTCGATCAGCAGCATGACCTTGAGCCTGTCGGCCAGGCGCCGCTCGAAAACGATCTCTATTTCTCCGCCGTTGCGCATCGTGGCGTGCAGCGTCTGCGGAATGCTGATCTGATCTCGGGGACCGACCGGCTTGAGATGGCGCAGGCGCTTTAACGCTTCGCCGAAATCGGCCCTGCGCAGCGGCGCCTCGCGGCCGTATTCCCGATAGCGCCGTTCCATGGCCACCTTGACCGCAGAGCGACGGCGCGAGCTGCCGCCGACCCTCATGCCGCCGGGATTCCGCCCGGAGTGGCCGACCGGAGAGATTCCGCCGGTGCCTATCCACTTGCGGCCACCGTGGTGGGCACCGTCCTGGTCCTGCATGCGATCGAAAAAATAGCGTTCCAGTTCTTCGGCCGTCAGGCGTTTCATCTTCTCCGGGTCCAACCCCAGAGCATCGGCCAGTGATTCGGGATCCTTGAGCCATTCCTCCAGCAGTGCCCGCGCTTCTTCCTGCAGGTTCACTTCCAGCTCTTCAGGCCGCTCTTCGCCCTCAAAACAGCCGGCAAAAACCTGATCGTAAAGATCGAAGTCCCGCTCGCTCTTGATCAGAATGGCCCGCGCCACGCTGTAAAAATCCCTTAGCGAAGTAACCAGGCCGAGACTCAGAGCACGTTGCAGGCGCAGGAAAGCGGTCGGTGTTACCGCCACACCGCGGGCACGCAGGGCGTAAAAAAACGCGATGAACATTCAGGTTTCCTTCAGGATTGCAGCTGGGCCAGGACTTGCTCGAGGTCCGGACTCTTCTTGAACAGGATGCCAAGATATGGCGGAATGCCCTGCTGCAGGTTCTCACTGCGAAAATCGGGATCGGCGTTAAGGGCACGCATCCAATTGAGCAATTCGCGGGTGGCCGGCTTCTTTTCCACCCCCTCCAGTTCTCGCAGGCGATAGAAAGCGGCAATGCAGGCTTCGCTCAGGTCCCGATCGACCTGGGGAAAGTGCACCGCGACGATGCGTCTCATCATCTCCTCGCCTGGAAAGGCTATATGGTGGAAGTTGCAGCGGCCGAGGAAGGGATCCGACAGATCCTTTTTGGCGTTTGAGGTGATGATCACTACCGGCCGATGACGGGCGCTGACCGTCCGATCGACCTCCAGGATGTCGAACTGCATCTGGTCGAGCACGTCAAGCATATCGTCCTGAAAATCGGTATCGGCCTTGTCGATCTCATCGATGAGCAATACCACCCGCCGCTCAGCAGCAAAGGCCTGGCCGATCTTGCCCATACGGATATAGTCACCGATGTTGCTGACATCGCGCTGGGAATCGCCGAAACGGCTGTCATTCAGGCGGGTCAGGGTGTCGTACTGGTAAAGAGCGTCGACCAGCTTCATGCTCGATTTGACATTGAGCACAATCAGCGGCATGTCGAGACGCTCGGCGATGGCGTGGGCGAGCATGGTCTTGCCGGTGCCCGGTTCGCCCTTGAGCAGCAAAGGCATCTCCAGGGCCATGGAAACGTTGATGATCTTGCCCAGCTCTTCATCCAGAACATATTGGCTGCTGCCGCTGAATTGGTTGAACGGGGTGGTACTGTCCATCATAGTCATTCTCCCCACTACTCCGGTCTAGATGGCGGTTCTCCGACATGAATTAGACCGGTCGTCTATATTGATGTGAAAAAATTTTGCCCTGGTCAGCTTAAACTAACAACCGACTAAACAGGGTGTCGGTCAACTCCCGAATCGGCTGCGCCGAACGTTGCACCTTGGCACGCAGCAAGGCTCCCTGCAACCCGCTGAGCAGCACCCCCGCCATGCTCTGAGAATCGAGAGCACTGTCAACTTCACCGAATTCCCTGGCCTGGTCAAGATTGGCCGCCAGACACTGCAGCCAGCTGGCGAAAATCTCCTCAAGCCGCAAACGAAAGGTTTCGTTCTGCGCCGCCAGTTCCTGGCCGAGACTACCGATCAGACAACCACGAACGCAGCCGTTTTCCTCCAAGCTAACCGCATCAGCAACAGCGTTCAAGTAGTTGCGCAGCCGCTTGAGCGGCGAAACTCTCTGCTCTTGCAGAAAGCTGCAAAGGTAACGCTCATACCCTTCGGCAAAACGGTCGATGACTGCCAGACCGAACTCTTCTTTGCTGGGAAAATAATGGTAAAAGGACCCCTTGGGCACCTTGGCCTCTTGCAAAACGGCCCCGATGCCGGTGGCGCTGTAGCCCTGGGTAGCTATCAACTCCATGCCGATCCTGATGATGTCGTTGCGGGTGTCTCTCTTCTCCATGGCGGCCATTATTAGACCGGTCGCCTAGTATGTCAAGTGCTAATTTCGAAATGGTTATTTTCAGATTCAGGACTGCTTCGACTCCCTCTGCAGGCGCTCGCACCGTCGCAGCTCGTGTTTCAGCGCCTCTCCGGACAGCAGGGTTTCCCAAAAAGAGATTCCCAAAGAAGCAATCATCAGTGCCAGACTGACCACAAAAGCGATTCGCCCCCAGTATTCCAGATCGGCAAAGAGACACACCATCGACACCATGCAGAGCAAAATGCTGATAATTCCGGCCCCCTGCATCCACTTGATGAGAAGAATGCGCAGCCTCAGGTTATTGACCTGGCGACGCACATCGAGATCCTCGCTTTCGGCCAGGCGCCCGGCCAGAGCGCGGATCACCGAGGCCAGAGCCAGAAAGCGGTTGGTATAGGCAAGCAACAGCAACGAGATGGCGGGAAACAGCAGTGCCGGGGTAGTGATATCGATGGTCATGGCAAATCCTTCCTAACTCCAGCCAAGACAGGCGTTGAACAACGGTCTGCCCAGGGCGTTACGACAGTTTCGGCCGGCAACCAAGGCTTTGGCACTGCATCCGACCAACCGAAGTCGGTCAGCAGGGCACAGAAATCAGCAGCCAGAGGCGCCTGAACCACCAGCGGCTGACCGCTGTAAGGATGAGGCAATGCCAGCTCGGTGGCGGCCAGCAACATGCGCCGGACACCGAACTGGCGGCGGAAAAAACGGTTGTGCCGACCGTCGCCATAGGTGGTGTCTCCGACAATAGGATGAAAAATGTGTTTAAAATGGCGCCGCAGCTGGCGGCGGCGGCCTGTAATCGGCCTCGCTTCCACCAGGCAGTAGCGGCTGGTAGCGTAGCGACCCACGGCAAAAGGCAACTCGACAGTGCCCAGGCGGCGGTAATCGGTGCGGGCCGGACGAAGCACACCCTCCTCTGCACCAACGGAACGCTGCTCCGGCTCGTCGCGCAAGGCATAATCGATGCGGTCTTCCACATCACAATAACCACGCAGCACCGCCAGGTAGGTCTTTCTCACCAGATGGCCGGCAAAAGCCATGGCCACCCTGCGGGCGGCATCGGAGGTTCGGCCGAACAGCAGAACACCAGAGGTCGGTTTGTCGAGGCGATGGACCGGATAGACCCGCTGGCCGAGTTGATCACGCAGCAACTGCAGCACAAAGCGGGTCTCCCGCCGATCGATGGGGCTGCGATGGACCAGCAGGCCAGCCGGCTTGTTAACCGCCACCAGGTGCTCGTCAAGATAGAGGATGTCCAACGGTTCGTTCATGACGGCTCAGGACGCCAGAGCGTCCAGCTCCTCCCAGCGGACAAAAGCTTCTTCCAGCTCCTGCTCAGCCTCGGCCAGGCGCTGCTGCAACCCCGCGACCTCCTCGCCGCGAGTGCGATAAAGCTCCGGGTCACCCAACTGCTGCTGCAGGGCGTCGATCTCGGTTTCCAGGTCGTCGATACGCTGAGGCAATTCCTCGAGCTCATGTTTCTCCTTGAAGGTGAGCTTGCGCGGTCGCTCCTTGACCGGCTTGCCGCGCGGAGTCTTGTCCTTAACTTTGGCCGGTTCAGAAGACTCCGCCGGCCGCTGGCGCAACCAGTCGTCGTAGCCGCCGACATATTCGCCGACATGACCGTCGCCCTCGAAAACCAGGCTGCTGGTCACCACCCGATTGATGAATTCACGGTCGTGGCTGACCAGGAAGAGAGTGCCCTGGTAATCGGCCAGCAGCTCCTCGAGCAGATCGAGAGTTTCCAGGTCGAGATCGTTGGTCGGCTCATCGAGCACCAGCAGGTTGGCCGGACGGGTGAAGAGCTTGGCCAGCAGCAGCCGGTTGCGTTCGCCGCCGGACAGAATACGCACCGGGCTGCGCGCCCGGTCGGGGGTAAAAAGAAAATCCTGCAGATAGCCGTAAACATGGCGCGGCCGGTCGCCGACCAGAACCGTGTCCTGGTCACCGGACAGGTTCTGCTGCACGGTCAGGTCGGGATCGAGCTGCTCGCGCAGCTGATCAAAATAGAGCACCTCGAGGTTGGTGCCGAGCTTGACCCGTCCCTGCTGCGGAGCCAGTTCACCGAGCAGCAACTTGAGCAGGGTGGTCTTGCCGACGCCGTTGGGTCCGATGATGCCGACCCGGTCGCCGCGCAGCACCGTGGTGGAAAAATCTCGAATTATGGTCTTTTCGCCGTAATTGAAATTAAGCCCCTCGACCTCGGCCACCAGCTTGCCGCTGCGGCCGGCCTCTTCCAACTGCAATTTGGCTGTGCCGGTGCGACCGCGCCGCCGCCGATGTTCCTCGCGCATCTGCTGCAGGGCCCGCACCCGGCCTTCGTTGCGGGTCCGCCGCGCCTTGATGCCCTGGCGAATCCACACCTCCTCTTCGGCCAGCTTGCGGTCGAACCGGGCCCAGGCCTGCTCTTCGGCATGCAGCTGTTCCGCACGCCGTACCAGAAAAGTGTCGTAATCGCAGGCAAAATCGAACAGCTTGCCGCGATCGAGTTCGACAATGCGGGTCGCCAGGGCGCGCAGAAAGGCCCGGTCGTGGGTGATAAAGAGCAGGGTCAGATTGCTGCGCAACAGATAGTCTTCCAGCCAGTTGATCGATTCGATATCGAGATGGTTGGTCGGCTCGTCAAGAAGCAGAATGTCCGGCTCGCTTACCAGGGCACGGGCCAGCAGCACCCGCCGCTTGACCCCGCCCGACAGGCTGCCGACCTCGGCGTCGGCGTCGAGCTTGAGGCGGGTCAGGACCTGTTCCACCCCCTGCAACCGTTGCCAGCCACCGGCTTGCTCGATCTGCTGTTGCAGTTCGAGCAACTCCGGCAGAGAATTATCGCTGCCGCTCTCTTCGGCCATACGAGAAAGTTGCTGGCAACGGACGATCTGATCGCCCACCGGTCCAATGCCGGGAACCACTGTTTCCAGCACCGTACCGGCCAGGTCCGGCGGCACCTGCTGGGGCAAACGGGCGACCTTCACTCCCTGGCGGCGTTCGACGGCACCGGCATCGGGACGCTGCTCACCGGCCACCAGGCCAAGCAGGGTCGATTTGCCTGCGCCGTTACGGCCCAGCAGGCAGATGCGCTCACCGCGGCTGATCTGAAGATCGACACCGTCCAGCAATGGCGGACCGCCGAAAGCCAAGTGAATATCACGCAAATTCATTAATATCATGAATGATTTTCCTTCCGCCGCTGAAAGGGTCCATGGAGGATCCTCTTCAACAATTTCCATTTCTTCGCGGCGATTATGGCAAAAGATTGGCCCTGCGCATAGGGCCAATCCTTGACAGGGACATGAATATCAACAACAGTGGGAGAAGAAGCTGTTGCTGGTTACCTTCCCCTAAGGAGTTGCTATGAATTGCAGTCGCATGCTACGCGTCCTGCTTGTCGCTCTGAGTCTTCTGATACTGCCGGCCCTTCAAGGCTGTCGCGACCGCACGCCTCGAGTGGCACCCTTGCCTCCCGATGCCCTGATCCTGGCCTTTGGCGACAGCCTGACCGCCGGCAACGGCGCCAGTCGCGATGCCAGTTATCCCGCGGTACTGGAGCAACTGACCGGCTACCGCACGATCAACGCCGGACGGCCCGGCGAACTCAGTAGCGAAGGCCTGCAACGTCTGCCCGGCCTGCTGCAGCGTTACCGGCCCGACCTGGTGATTCTCTGCCACGGTGGCAACGACCTGCTGCGCAGGGGCGACCCGGACCGGACCGCTGCCAACCTGCGGCAGATGATCGAAGCGGTGCAAAGCACCGAGGCGGAAATCGTGCTCTTGGCGGTACCGCAACCCGGCCTCTGGCTGAAAGCAGCGGATTTCTACCAGGAACTGGCCGATCAGTACAACATTCCCTGTGATACCGAAATCCTGGCTGAAATCCTCTCCCGCCGCGAATTGAAAAGCGACGCCATTCACCCCAATGCCGCCGGCTATCGGCAACTTGCCGAAACCCTGTCCCGGCTCATCAGCGAAGCAGGCAACAGCTGAGCTTTAACGCTGCATTTCCTTAATCAAGCCGCCGAGGGCCTCCAGTCCGTTGCGCAATCCCTCGCTCCACAGTGCCCCGCAACTGAGCCGAATGAAGTTGTTGTACTTGTCCTGAGTAGAAAAAATGGCTCCCGGGGCAATACCGATGCCTGCCTCCCGAGCCTGGTAAAAGAGCGCCACCGAATCGATCGACTCGTCCAACTCCAGCCACAAAACGCTGCCGCCCTTCGGCCGGGTCATGCCGGTACCGGCCGGAAAATAGTTGCCGATATGGATCTGCATGGTCTGCATCTGTTTTTCGATGGCTGCCCGCAAACGCTGCAGATGCCGTTCGTACTGCCCGGTACGCAGGTAGGCCGCCACCGCCATCTGGGTCGGCGTTGCGGTACAGACGTTGGTCACGGTCTTGACCTCCAGCGCCTGTCGGAAATAGCGCCCCGGTAGCATCCATCCCACCCGGTAGCCGGGGGCGATGGTCTTGGAAAAGGACGAACAAAGCAGCACCATCCCCACTCGGTCGAAACTCTTATAGGTGCGTGGCCGCCGGGAACTGAAACACAGGTCACCGTAGACATCGTCTTCGATCAGGGGCACCTCGGCTTCCGCCAGCAGCTTCACTACCTCCTGCTTGGCTTCGTCACTGGCCAGACTGCCATCGGGGTTGTTGAAGTTGGGGCTGAAGATAGAGGCGCGTATATCGAATCGCTGCAGGACCTTGGCAACGTCCGCCGGATCCACGCCATTGTCCGGTCGGGAAGGGATCTCAATGGCCCGCAAGCCACAATTTTCCAATAATTGCAGAAAGCAGTAGTAGGTCGGCGACTGGATCAGCACGTTGTCCCCAGGCCGGGTCACGGCCCGCAACGCCACGTACAGCGCCTCCATGGCCCCGGAGGTGATGAGAAAATCCTCAGGACTCACCGACATACCAGCATCGAGGGCTCGAAAGGCCAGTTGGCGGCGCAATTCGAGATGGCCGTAAATGGTTTCGTAGGCGATGCTTCGACAGGGAGAATCACGGAGTACGGATGCCATGAGGCGTGACAGGGCCTTGCTGGGCAGCAATTCTTCGGAAGGACATACAACCCCCAGAGGCAACAGATTGGGGTCCCCCACCGAGCTGAGCACCGTCTGAATCAGCCGCCCGCGGTTACCCAGGGTCGGCTCCAGTTCGGGTCGTGGCACGCTGACCGGCGGGGAGCAACTTGGCTGCTTTCTGACGAAAAATCCGGAGCGGGGCCGCGCTTCGACCAGGCCCTGCTTTTCCAGCTCCAGATAGGCCTGGTTGATGGTCGTGATGCTGGCATTCAGCTTCCGGCTGAGGGCTCGCAAAGACGGCAACCGTTCACCCGGCCCGACCGCTGCCGACTCGATGAGATGCCTCACGTGGCGTTCCACTTGCTGATAACGGAACAGTTCCTGCCTCATGCTCCCTCCTGTCATTCCCGGCGCGTACTCGTATGTAACGATGAAATAAATAGAGACTAAAGAAAACAGCCGAGTACGAAGTACGAGTACCGTCCCTAAGGGCCTGAGTACGAATACGCTTTTGCACCGTCTCGTACTCGAACTCGTACGCGTACTCGGCCGTTTATCCGTTATACCCTTGTCCTCATTAAGCCCCGAGTATGAGTAGCAACCCTACGGGACTGAGTACGAGTACGCCAAACAGCCTTCACCAAAACCTCCAACTGTAGCGGGTCACCCAAATCTGTTATGGCCTCTTTTTACTCGAACTGCATCTGTTATGCAAACAGAGATTCTGATTACCTGCTGTTAAACGCTGCCGCTCTCCTGCGCCGGCGACCTCAGGGAGGAACCTCATGTTCAGATGCGCATCGCTTATACTGACTTTCGCCCTACTGGCTCTGCTGCTGACCCGCTGTGATCATCCCGGCAAGGATGTTCAGCCGCACGGAACCGGCCCCGAAAGCCTGTCACTGGCCCCCCTTTAATGATTTACAGGCTGTCAAAATGGAACGCATCGTACCGTCTGCTGACAGTCGCCCCTCCAAGGCGGAACACCGCGCCAGGAAACACAAATTTTCTGGCAAAAACAAGCCGTTTTTTATATGATGGCCCCGTTTCACCAATTTATGCCCCATATCTTTTCATGCCCGGGCCGGGGGCTTGGGCCCCCGTCGCTGAAAAACTTATCCTGCCGCCTTTACGTTCCGGCAGGACGCTTTTTTCAGCCTCGCCTCCGCGCATGAATTTCAATTTTTAGGAGTTTGAAAATGAAAATTCTGGTAACCGAAAAACTGGCCAAAGAGGGTCTGCTGATCCTCGAAAAAGAACCTCAGGCGGAACTCGACGTCAAGCTCGGCATGAGCCGCGAAGAGCTGTTGGACGTGATCGGCGACTACGAAGGCCTGGTCATCCGCAGCGCCACCAAGGCCGACAAGGAACTGCTCGAGGCCGGCAAGAAGCTCAAGGTCGTCGCCCGTGCCGGGGTCGGCCTCGACAACGTCGACCTCAAGGTCGCCAGCGAGCGGGGCATCATCGTTTGCAATGCCCCCTTCGGCAACGTCAACAGCGTCATCGAGCACACCATGGGCCTGATCCTCGCCTGCAGCCGCAAGCTTATTCCGGCCGACGCCAGCCTCAAGTCGGGCGCCTGGGATCGCGGCTCCTTCAAGGCCAGCGAGCTTCAGGGCAAGGTCGCCGGGGTCATCGGCCTGAGCAAGATCGGCGGCGGCGTCGCCACCCGCCTCAAGGCCTTCGGCTGCGATGTGATCGGCGCCGACCCCTATATCTCCGAAAAACGCGCCGAAGACCTTGGCGTGCGCCTGGTGTCTCTCGACGAACTGATCAAGACTGCCGACATCATCACCGTACACGTGCCCCTCACCGACGAGACCCGCAATTTGATCAGCACCGAGCAACTGGGGGCCATGAAGGACGGCGTGTCGATCTTCAACACCGCCCGCGGCGGGGTTATCGACGAGCAGGCCCTGTTCGAGGCTCTGGAGAGCGGCAAGGTCTCCGCTGCCGGCATCGACGTATGGAGCGAGGAGCCGCCCAAGACCGACAAGGTCAAACAGCTCATCGGCCACGAGCGGGTACTGTCCATGCCCCACCTGGCTGCTTCCAGCGTCGAGGCGCAGATCAACGTCGCCATCGACGTGGCCAAGGACATGGTCCGCTACATCAACGAGCAGCCACTGACTTACGCCGCCAACATCCCCCGCTTCGACAGCGCCGAGATGGACCAGATGCGGCCGTTCCTCAACCTGGTCAACATCATGGCCGATTTCGTCTCACAGCTGGCCGATTCCAACCTCAATAAGGTCACCTTCAGCTACCAAGGCAAAGTCGCCGAGTGCGACTGCAACCCCCTGACCGTCTGCGGCCTGGCTGCCCTGCTTAACAACAAAGTCGAGCAGGACGTGAACATGGTCAATGCCAACCTGATCGCCGAGGACATGGGGGTCGCCGTCGAGGAGGTGAAGAATACCGATTCGGACATCTTCTCCAGCACGGTCAGCATCTGCATCGAGGGCCCCGACCTGCGCCGCACCATTACCGGCACCCACTTCGAGGGCCAGCCGCGCATCGTCCAGCTGCGCGACTACCGGGTCGACTTCGTCCCCGAAGAGCACATGCTGCTCATCACCTATCAGGACCGCCCCGGCATGATCGGCAAGATCGGCCAGGTCATGGGCGAACACGACATCAACATCGCCGCCATGAACCTCGGCCGCCAGGAAAAGCAGGGCGAAGCGATGGTCATCCTGTCCCTCGATTCGTCGGCACCGGGCAACGTGGTTGAAGAGATCGGCCAGACCGTCGAAGCCAACTTCATCAAATATCTGCACTTGGTCAAAGCCAAGGCCGAATAAGAAAAAGTGCCTGTCGGGGCAGCTGAACGGACCTGCCTGTTCAGCTGCCCTTTTTTCCGAGGTCGAGACCATGATCGTTGGGATTCCCAAGGAGATCAAAAGCCGCGAATACCGGGTCGGCATGACCCCGGCGGGTGTACGCACCCTGGTAGAAGACGGCCACCGGGTGGTGATCGAAAAAGGGGCTGGCCTCGCCAGCGGCCTGCCGGATGAACAGTACCGGGCCGCCGGTGCCCGGCTGGAGCCTTCGGCGGTTAACGTCTATGAACAGGCGGAGCTGATCGTCAAGGTCAAGGAGCCGCTGGCGACCGAATTCGAATTGCTGCAACCCGAACAGAACCTCTTTACTTTTCTGCATCTGGCCGCTGCCCCGGAATTGGCCGCTGCGCTTCTCCAACGCCGCATTACCGCCATCGCTTACGAAACGGTCCAGACCAACGATGGCGCTTTGCCCCTTCTGCAGCCGATGAGCGAAGTGGCCGGTCGCATGTCCATCCAGGTCGGCGCCCACTACCTGCAAAAAGAACATGGCGGCAAAGGGGTATTGCTGGCCGGCGCGCCGGGCGTCCGACCGGGACGGGTGGTGGTACTCGGTGCCGGCACCGTAGGCAGCAACGCGGTGCGCATCGCCGTCGGCATGGGTGCCGACGTCACCGTGCTTGACATCGATCCGACCCGCCTGGCAATCCTCGACGACCATTACGGCAACCACATCCTGACCCTCATCTCCAACTCCCAGAATATCGAGGACGAAGTCAAACGCGCCGACCTGTTGATCGGCGCGGTTCTGATTCCCGGCGGACGTACCCCGCAACTGGTAGACGAAAAGCTGGTGGCGCAAATGAGCTCCGGCAGCGTCATCATTGACGTGGCGGTCGACCAGGGCGGTTGCATCGCCACCACCCGCCCGACCAGTCATGATGACCCGGTCTATCACGACCACGAAGTATTGCATTACGGGGTTGCCAACATGCCGGGCGCTGTGTGCCAGACCAGCACCTTCGCCCTGACCAACAGCACCCTGCCGTATATCCGCAAGCTGGCAAAACTCGGTATACAGCAGGCTCTGGCAGAGGATGCAACGCTGCGGCGCGGCCTCAATACGTGTGCCGGCCAGGTACGCCACCAGGCAGTGGCCGAGGCCTTGAGCCTGCCCTGGCAAGAATAAATAGCCCGGCAGACCTTGGTTTCAAATCGTCGCTCGCCAATCCACAAAGGCAAGAAAAGCCTGGAAACATTTGTTTCCAGGCTTTTCTTTTTCGGTGAGCTTTGCAGTTAAGGAGAATGGCCTATTTTTTTGACTTGCCGAACAGATCGAGCTGATCGAAACGATGTATTTCGATATCGAACGGACGAGGCTGATAACGCGGGCAGCTGACCAGCAGGGTACCGGCCGGCTGGCGGCAGGACCTGACGCACTGGACACACAGACGATTATAGGGGGTTTTTTCTGTTTTTTTGGCCAAAAGAGCCTCCACCGGGAGAATTCGTCGTCATTGTAGCAGGCACTCTCCTTCGCAGCAAGCACCAGCATCCCTGGTATTGTCAAAATTCTTCCCAGAAAGGGTTGACAACTTGCCTCCGTTCCGGTATCTTCACAGTCCGTTGTCGCGGGGTGGAGCAGTTCGGTAGCTCGTCGGGCTCATAACCCGAAGGTCGCAGGTTCAAATCCTGCCCCCGCTACCAAAATTATCAAGGGACTTGCCAAATGGCAGGTCCCTTTTCGTTTCGACCTTTTTTCGACCTTCGACTTGCAAGGAACACAATCGATCCGGCCAATAAATTGACTACCTCAATATTTCCTTAACATTCACCTGATATATCCTTTCAAAATCCCTCACGGAAAGGACTTATCACCTTGGCGCGAAAAATCTTCGTCCTCGACACCAACGTTCTTCTGCACGATCCCCAATCAATCTACTCTTTCCAAGACAATGAAGTCGTCATTCCCCTCGCCGTCATCGAAGAAATGGACCGTTTCAAAAAGGACGGCGGGGAAACCGGACGTAATGCCCGGCAGGTTGCTCGTCTGCTCGATGCCTTGCGCGATCAGGGCGTACTGACCAACGGCGGGGTGCCCCTGGACAATGGCGGCCATCTGCGGGTGGTTTTTTCCGGATCTTTCCTGTCCGAAACCCTGCCGCCGGAACTGCAGAACCCAACCGTAGACAACCAGATCCTGGCACTGGCCCTCCATGAACAGCAGCGGGAGCGTCATCCGGTGGTGGTGGTCACCAAAGACATCAATCTGCGCATCAAAGCCCATGCCGTCAACCTGCGGGCAGCCGATTACGAAACCGACAAAGTCTCCTTTGACCAGCTCTATTCGGGCGCTCTGGAACTCGATGTTGAGGGCGAACTGGTCGATCGCTTTTACCATGACCGGCATATTCCTGCGCCGGTTGCCGGACTCCTGCCTCATCAATGTGTGACCCTGCGTAACCGGGACAGCGAGCAGCACTCGGCCATCGGCCGCCTGGAGCCGGACGCCAACCGAATCGTCCCCCTCTTTGAAATACCCCGTGAGGGCTACTGGGGGATTCTGCCCCGCAACCGGGAACAGAAGTTCGCCCTCGACTTGTTGGTTAATCCGAAAATCCATCTGACTACCCTGGTCGGCAAGGCCGGAACCGGCAAGACCCTGCTCGCCATCGCCGCCGGCCTGCAAAGCGTTACCGAAAAGCAACAATACACTCGCCTGCTCGTTTCAAGGCCGGTGTTTCCTATGGGCAGGGATCTCGGTTTTCTGCCGGGGGACGTCGATGAAAAGCTGGCACCCTGGATGCAACCGATCTACGACAATATCGATTTGTTGCTCAATGGAGAAGGGTACGGCATCGGCAAGAAAAAGCGGGGCCACCAGGAACTAAAAGAAATGGGCGTTCTCGAGGTCGAGCCGTTGACCTATATTCGCGGTCGTTCCATTCCGCGCCAGTTCATCATCGTCGATGAGGCGCAGAACCTCACCCCTCACGAAGTGAAAACGATCATCACCCGAGCCGGTGAAGGGGCCAAAATTGTGCTTACGGGCGATCCGGAGCAGATCGACAACCCCTACGTCGATGCCTCCAGTAACGGCCTGACCTATGTGGTGGAACGCTTTAAAGACAGCCCGATCAGCGGTCATATAACCTTGCGTAAGGGGGAACGCTCGCAATTGGCAGAGGCTGCCAGCAACCTTCTCTAAATCTGTCGCTTGCTGCTTCCTATTGGTCCCATGAAAATGCCGCCCTTTCAGGGGCGGTTTTTTCATGGCGCAAACCGATTGAAGCTGGCCCTGTTCCCTCTACCTGTTGACCGGATTAAGGATGAGGCTCGCAACGTTTTCAACTTCTGGTATCAGTTTGTTCTCTTTGAGGGCTGCGGACAATCCGGATCAGGCATTCTGCATTCAAGTTCCTCCCGTAAGCTTTCCTAAAGAGCACGATCATTGTCATAATCTTTGTTAGAGTTTAGGTATGTCAGGATCGAATCGAAGGTGCGGCATATGAAGCGGAAGGACCAGCGGGCAAAAGGCCTGGACCTTTTTAGTGTCTCCTTGGTTACGACCATTGTTGCGCTACTTTTGGTCTGCGCCTCCTGGTGGGCAGTATCTAAAATAGAGCAGAGCGTCAAACAGGAAATTGGACAGTCCCTGGTCACCATTCGAGATGCAGCACATAAATCTTTTCTCGCCTGGGCCCGAGAACACCGGGCAGGTGCCCGAATATTGGCAACAACGCCGGAAATTTTACAACTAACCCGGGAGTTTCTGGCCGTTCCCCGCAACCGGCAATCGCTGCTTGCTGCTTCGGCTCAGGACAGGATCCGCTCTTTACTTGCTCCGACCATTCGCCGACGGGATTATCGGGGTTATTTTCTCCTCACGCCGGACTGTTTCACCCTGAGTGCTTTCCGCGACATCGAAATTGGTGTGACAGGTCCGCTTGCCAACCAGCAGGCCATCCTTGACCTGCTGAAGGCAGGGGACACCATCGTCACTCTTCCAATCTACTATGAAGTTCCCTTAGGGAAAGAAGCAAGTGAGTCTACGCCGACAATTTTCGTCGGCACACCAATCCGAAACGAAATCGGCCGGATTATCGCCTATTTTGTGCTTCGAATCGATCCCTGGCAGGAATTTACCTCTATTTTCAAACGAGGCCGCATTGGCGAGACCGGCGAAACCTATGCCTTCGACCGGAAAGGTCGACTGCTTAGCGAAAGCCGCTTCGAGATTCAGCTGCAACAAATCGGTCTGCTGGAAACAGGCAAAAGTTCAATCCTTCGGGTTTTTTGCCGCAATCCTGGAGTAAATCTCGTAGCCGGCGAAAGCAGCGCTACTCCTCGGAGTCAGCAGCCGCTGACTCACATGGCAGCGAAGGCGGTGCGGGGAATCGATGGTGTTGATCTTAAAGGATACTGGGATTACCGCGGTGTGCCGGTTGTAGGTGCCTGGATCGGAGCGGACGATTTTGGCCTAAACATCGCCACCAAAATCGACCTCAGCGAAGCGTATAAACCTCTGCGGTTTGCCCGACTCATCCTGCTGGTTCTGACGGGCTTCTCGCTGCTTTTACTGCTCGGCCTTGCTTTATTATTTGTGGCCGACCAACGGCATCTCAAAGATAACCAAAAAAAATTGCAGCAAAAAAATAGTGAACTGGACGCTTTCGTCTACACCTTGTGTCACGACATGCGTAACCATCTTACCCCCATTATCGGCTACGCCGACTATCTCCAAGTGAACTCCCGGAAACGTCTGGATGAACAAGATTCTGATTGTGTGGCCGGGATCAGTACCGCAGGAAACAGAATGGCAGCACTCATGGAAGACCTTCTCAAGATGGCCAAAGTAGGACAAGTTGAGAGGCCTGTTGAGCCGATTAATGCGAAGGAGGTCGTTAATGAGGTAGTTTGTAGCTTGAACAAGCAACTTTCTCAGAGCGGGGCAACCGTTGAGACAGGCAATCTGCCAACCCTGCGTGTGCCGAAATTTCTTCTTACTCAAATCTTTGATAACCTCATCGGCAATGCAGTGCACTACGGATGCAAACCGGGGGACGTGGTCGAAGTTGGTGGCGAGCGGCAAGGCGCCAAAGTGCGCCTCTACGTTCGCGACCATGGATCGGGAATCCCACTGGAGGAGCGCAATCGCATTTTCGATGTCTTTTTTCGAGGTTCAACTGGGAAAAGAATAGAAGGGACAGGAATCGGCCTAGCTACTGTTCGGAAAATTGCCCAATATTTTGACGGACGAGCCTGGGTGGAAGAAACCCCCGGCGGCGGCAGCACTTTCTGGGTAGAAATGGTGGATGTTCCAGATTGAAGAGACCCTCCTGGAAAGACTCTTTCCCTTCTCTTGTACCCGACCTCTTTCAACGGTAATTGGTATGTAAAGAGCTCATTTTGCCCTAAAAGGAGTCTGCCATGCGCTTTCACGCCTTTACGCCGAAGCATTTTGACGCCATTCCGCAACTGCAGAGGCTGTCGCCGGAAAGCCGGTTCGCCATGCAGGTGGTGGCGGCGGTGCTACCCTTCAAGCTCAACAACTACATCATTGAGGAGTTGATCGACTGGGACAATATTCCCGACGATCCGATGTTTCAGCTGGTCTTTCCCCAACCGGAAATGCTCTCTCCTGGTGACTTCGCCACCATGGCCGATCTGCTGCGCAGCAACGCCGACCCGGCTGCCATAAAACAAGCCGCCCATGCCATTCGCCTGGAACTGAATCCTCACCCGGCAGCCCAACAGACCCTTAACGTGCCGCGCTTGGACGGCGAACCGCTGCCCGGCCTGCAGCACAAGTATCATGAGACGGTGTTGTTTTTTCCCCGGCGCGGCCAGACCTGCCACGCCTATTGCACCTTCTGCTTTCGCTGGCCTCAGTTCGTCCATGAACAGGAACTCCGAATCGGCGCCAAGGAAACGAGCGGGCTACAGCGTTATCTCAAAGCCCATCCGGAGGTGACCGACCTGCTGGTGACGGGCGGCGATCCCCTGATCCTCTCAGCAAACGCCCTGAGCGAAATTCTCGAGCCGCTGCTGGCACCGGAATTCGACCACGTGCAGACCCTGCGACTCGGCAGCAAAGCCCTGACCTTCTGGCCGTTCCGCTTCACCGAGGATAAAGATGCCGACGACCTGCTTCGACTTTTCGAGCGCCTCAGTCGGGCGGGCAAGCATGTGGCCCTGATGGCGCACCTCTGCCATGGCCGGGAACTGGCACCACCGGCCTTCGGCCAAGCCCTGAAACGGCTCCGGGAATGCGGTGTCACCGTTCGCAGCCAGTCGCCAATCGTCGCCCACATTAACGACGATGCTTCTGTCTGGGCCACGATGTGGCGCGAGCAGGTAAAACTCGGCATCA
>ENA-ORCU01000147-ORCU01000147.1-marine-metagenome-genome-assembly--contig:-NODE-147-length-42262-cov-3.089013_pt1 | contig 42262 bp, 39 predicted proteins | sample MGYA00248631_ERZ508512 | MGnify/ENA primary metagenome ERZ508512 (study PRJEB26183, sample SAMN06268844) | marine metagenome | isolation source: Tt an P1 anaerobic enrichment on pine from sediment taken...
CATCACCTGCCGCAATTTTTCCGACCAGCCCCTGACAAGAGAGGAAATCAAGGAGCTTATCGACACGGCCGTCTGGGTGCCGAGCGGTTCCAACAATCAACCCTGGCACTTCGTCGTGATCACCGACCGGGACAAGCTGCAAGCCTATTCGGACGCGGCCAAGAAGGCCTGGTTTGCCACCCTCGAGGACAATCCCCATATGCAGCAATATGAGGAATTCATCCGCGACCCGGCCTACAACATTTTTTACAACGCACCGGCCCTGGTCGTCGTTTACGGCAACCGCGAGTCCTGCTGGCATGTCTACGATTGCAGCATGGTCGCCTATAATCTGCATCTGCTGGCCGAGGAACGGGGACTCGGTTGCTGCTGGATCGGGTTTGCGCACAACATCTTCACCGAACCTGCTTTGAAACGGGGGCTCAGCGTGCCGGAGCAGTACGAACTGGTAGCTCCGGTCATTCTCGGCCATCCGGCCGAGCCAAAAACTCTTGTCGTCAATCCCAACCCGCGCAAGGATTTTGCCATCAACTGGTTCTAGGAGGCTGTCGGACTCATCATGAGCCGACTGCAAAATCACCTGATCGGTCCCAACTTCCGATAATTTTCGACAAACAGTTCCGCAAGAAAAACGGCCCCCTCGACTTTTGTCGAGAGGGCCGTTTTTCTTAACTATAAGTCCCTGGAATGTATTGTTTATCAAGCTTCCGGCCAGGCCAGGCGCAGCCCGAGCAGCACCAGTACGCTGCCGGCAGCCTGGCCGATTCGCCCGCCGATAGCGGGCTTGCGCTGCAGCCAGGCACCGATGGCACCGGAGCAGAGAGCCACAAGACCGAAGCAGATCAGGGTCAATCCCACAAACAGGGTGCCGAGCAACAGCATCTGCAGAGGCATGGAGCCGGCCTCTTTGTTGAGGAACTGCGGGAAAAACGCCAGAAAGAACACCGCAACCTTGGGATTGAGAACATTGGCGATGATGCTCTGAACAAAAATGGTGCGCCCCCGCAAGGACTGCAACTCACCGCCCGAGGCCAGATTCGCCTTGCTGCGAAACATGCGGATGCCGAGGTAAATGAGATAGAGAGCGCCGGCGTACTTGACGATCTGAAAAGCCCTGGCGGAAGAGGCCAGCAGGGCCGACAGGCCGACAATAGCACAGAAAATATGGACGAAATTGCCGAGGCTGAAACCGGCGGCGGCAGCCAGGGCGGCCTTACGTCCCTGGGCCACACCCCGAGTCATGACATAGATGATGTCGGGCCCGGGGGTAAAAATCAACACCACCGAGGTCGCCGCAAAGAGTATCAGCTGGGGTTGAGATATCACCGTACGCTCCGCTCTTAACCGCCCTCCCTGGCGATTATTCAGCTGAAATGGACGACCAGGTTCAACTCGCCTTGCGCTCCATGGCCAGCCGGTAATTCACCAGGTCGGCCACGGTCAGCACCGGCAGATAGCGTCGATGGGCGAATTCAACGATCTCCGGCAGCCGGGCCATGGTGCCGTCGGGGTTGGTTACCTCGCACAGCACACCGCAAGGCTTGAGCCCCGCCAGGCGCATCAGATCGACGGTCGCTTCGGTATGGCCTTCGCGTTCGAGCACGCCGCCGGGACGGGCCCGCAAGGGAAAGACATGACCGGGACGACGCAGATCGGACGGCTTGGCCTCATCGGCAATGGCCGCCTTGATGGTGGTCACGCGATCGGCGGCGGAGACGCCGGTAGTCACGCCTTCAGCCGCTTCGATGGAAACGGTAAAGGCGGTCTGGTAGGCACTGGAGTTGTCCTCGACCATCATCGGCAGCTGCAGCTCGCGAACCTTGTCGTCAGGCAGGCAAAGGCAGACAATGCCGCTGCACTCACGAATCAGTAAGGCCATCTGGGCCTCGGTCAAAGTTTCGGCCGCATAGATCAGGTCACCCTCGTTCTCGCGGTCCTCGTTGTCGGTGACCAGCACGCCGCGGCCGGCCCGCAGGGCCTCCAGGGCCCGCTCCACCCGCTGATGTGAATTGCCGAACTGGCTTAACAGTGATTGACTCATGAAGACACCCTTTTTCCTTCAAAAAATCATGAAATGGAAATCAGGGCGTGAAAAAGGCAAGAAGCAAAAAGCCGAAGGAAGCATGGCGGGTTGCTGGCTGCCTTATCCTCTTTCGTCCGGACTGTAACCGTCGGCTCTGGAATCGCACCAGATCTGCTGACCTTCTTTCAAGTGGAAAGAAGCGCTCGCGGGCTCCCCAGTGCAACCTGGGACACCGCCGGTGGGGACTTGCACCCCGCCCTGAGAATAAGCCTGGGAACTGTAGAACGTCTGGCGGCCGGTTGTCAACCGCCATTTCGCTGCGGGTACCATGACGCCGGACCGCAGCGTAACCAAACAGAGCAGCCGCCCCCAAGAGACGACTGCTCTGGATCAATGACAACCTGACACTAGCGGAAATAGGAACAGCAGTAGTCGGTCGGTTCCTTGACCTTGGCGATGAAGTAGGAGCCGGCCGGTACCACGAAGGCCTCGCCGCCCTTGACGGTCTTCCATTCGGTATCGCCGGCGAGCTGCACCTCGAGCTCGCCCTTGAGGATCTCCATGGTTTCCTGGGCATCGGTGTTAAAACGATACTCGCCGGGGAGCATCAGTCCGAGGGTCTTTTCCGTACCGTCTTCGAAACGGATTGTGCGGCTGCTGACCATGCCGTCGAAGTAGATGTTGGCTTCTTTGATTACCGCAACGTTTTTGAATTCGCTCACTGAGATCTCCTTGCTCGATAAAGTTCAACTCTGCGTCCCTGTCCGCAACCGGACAGCCCGCATCAATCAGTTATCAACATTCACAAATCAGACTATTCCACGACGGCCCAGGCCAAGTCCAGCATTTCCAACAGCCGGTGACGATCGGGTCGATTGCGGACAAGCCGCTCCTTGCCTGCCTTGCTCAATCTCTTAACCCGCAGCTCAGCCTTCAGCGCCAGACTGCGACTGCCGATTTCACAGTCATATACCAGCAGCAGCGATTTGCAGCCACGGGTGAATCGAGCCCCCCGTCCGTTCAGGCCGCGATGCTCGTCGAGCCTCCGCGCAAGGTCGGTTGTGATGCCAGTGTAGAGGGCGTTGCGCTCGTTACGCAACAGATAGAGGAACCAGCGCTGTGTCTCGCTGCCGCTCAAGAGGCTTCCCGCAGCAACGCCTCCGCCAGAGCCCTGGCCAATTGATCCGGGCAGCTGGTGCTTTTACCGCCACATTCGATGCCCTGCAGCCGTTCAATAACGGCAACGGCCGGTTGACCCGCTACCAGTGCAGCTACCCCTTGGGCGTTGCCGTGGCAACCGCCGTCAAAGCACACACTCATTACCTGCTCTCTCTCCAGTTCGATTTCGATCGCTCGGGAGCAGGTGCCGTCGGTTTTATAATTGAACTTCCTGATTGTTTCCTCCGTTGATCAATGCGGCACTTCCGAAGAATATGTCAGCAGTCTCTGGCAAGTAAAGAAAATTGCCCCCAACCGTCCGGGAGTTCTCTTTCTTGACGCATTCACAAAAGCTTTTCGGATGGCATCTTTCTTCTGCCGGCGAGCCATGGTAGCATTCCCCATGGCGTCCTGCAGCGATTATTTATTCGACACCCACGTGCACCTCGATCGGCTTCCGGCCGAATTCGACCCAACGGACGAGATCGCCCTGGCGCAACAGCACCAAATCCGCCGTTTTTTGCTGCCCGGTGTCGAGCCGCAATACTGGCGGCGGCTGATGAAGTTTGCCGACACCCTGCCCGGTTGCCTGGCCGCGCCGGGAGTCCACCCCCAGGCCGCTCAGCTGTGGAACGACGACATCGCTGCCCAGCTCTGCGCCCTGCTCGATCTGCCGCAGGTGGTAGCTATCGGCGAAATAGGCCTCGACGGCCATCTCCCTCAGGTCTCGGCAAACATCCAGGAGCGTACCTTCCGAGAACAGCTGGCACTTGCCCGCCAGACTGGCCTGCCGGTGGTATTGCATTGCCGAAAAGCTACTGGCAGATTGCTTGCCATCCTGCGTGAAGAAAAGGCCGATACGGTCGGCGGCATCTGGCACTCCTTTTCAGGCAGCCTGGAAACCGCCCGTGCGGCCATCGATCTCAATTTCGTCATCGCCTTCGGCGGACCGCTCACCTGGCCCGGCGCTCGACGGGGCCCTGAGGTACTGAAAAGCCTTCCCGCCGAATGGATCGTACTGGAAAGCGACGCTCCCGACCTGGCGCCGCATCCCCATCGCGGCGAACCGAACCGCCCGGCCTATCTCAGCCTGGTTGCCGAGCGGGTTGCGGCTCTACGCGGCTGGAGCCTGGAGGAAACGGCGCGCATCACCACGGCCAATGCCTGCCGGGTTTTGGGGCTTAATGTGAGGGGTTAGGGGTTAGGGGTTAAGTGTGGTTTCCCCCCTCACACCTCACACTTAACGCTTTTTAAAATGAATTTAGGAGACCATGGAACACCATCGCTTTGAACGCCTCGAACTGCTGGTCGGCAGCGACGGACTGCAAAGGCTGCGAAATGCATCGGTTGCCGTGATCGGGGTTGGTGGAGTCGGCAGCTATGCCGCGGAGGCACTGGCCCGGGCCGGCATCGGCCGCCTGACGCTGATCGATTTCGACCACATCGTCCCGAGCAACATCAACCGCCAGATTCATGCCCTGGAGCAGACGGTCGGCCGCGCCAAAGTAACAGTCATGGCCGAACGCTGCCTGTCCATCAACCCTGAGGCTACAGTAACGCCCATTGAAGCCTTTTTCAGTGCCGATACCTCCGGTGAGCTGCTGGCAAACGGTTTCGACTACCTGTGCGATTGCATCGACAGCATCACCGCCAAACTGCACCTTATCGAAAGTTGCAAAAACAAGGAAATTCCGGTTATCTCGGCAATGGGGGCGGCCAACAAGCTCGACCCGACCCTGATCCGGGTGGGCGATCTGGCCAGCACCCAGAAGTGCCGCATGGCCCGCATCATGCGCAAGGAACTCGGCAGGCGCGGCATTCGCAGCGGCGTCAAGGTGGTTTATTCGCTGGAAGAATTTCGGGAACTGACCGCCGGGACTCCGCCGCAGAACGTTGAAGGACCCCATCGCCCCCGGGTCACCCTCGGCAGCTCGTCCTATATTCCGCCGATTTTCGGCCTGACCATGGCCGGAGAAGTGATTCGCGAACTGCTGGGAGATGCCCAACTTGGCTGACACCCAGATCATGCAGGCCGGCTTGCTGGCTGCCATCGGCCTGCTGGCCGGGTTTGTCAACGTACTGGCCGGCGGCGGCTCGCTGCTGACCCTGCCGGCGCTGATTTTTCTCGGCCTGCCTGCCGCCACCGCCAACGGCACCAACCGCATCGCCATTCTCATTCAGAACATCTTCGCGGTCGGCTCTTTTCGCCGCCACAGGGTCCTGCCACTGAGGCTGGCCCTACTGTGCACCGCACCGGCCCTGCTCGGCAGCTATCTCGGCGCCAATCTGGCGGTAACCATCGATGAGCGGCTTTTTCAGCGCCTGCTGGCCGGTATCATGCTCGGCGTGCTGCTGTTTAACATGCTCGACCCCATGAAACGCTGGCGCCGCGAAGAACTTCTTTTGAGCCGCTGGCGCATCGTCGCCCTGCTGTTGTGCTTTTTCGGCATCGGCATCTACGGCGGTTTTGTTCAGGCGGGGGTCGGGTTCCTGATCATCACCGCGCTATTGATCCACGGGCTGGACCTGGTAAGGGTCAACGCGGTCAAGGTTTTTGTCATCTGCATTTTCACCCTGATCGCCCTGATGGTCTTCATCCGCCACGGCCAGGTCAATTACGGTCTGGGCCTGGCCCTCGCCGCCGGCAATGCCATCGGCGGCTTCATCGCCACCCGCATGGCGATCAGCAAAGGTCACGACTGGATCAAAAAAGTCGTATCCGTCACGGTGCTTGTTTTTGCCATCAAGCTCCTTTTCAGCTGATTCAACTCCGGCTGAGCAAAACGAACGGCAAAATCCCCGCACCCACTCTCCTCACCCCTCACCCCTTACGGCCTTTTCATCCCTACCAAATTACAAACACGTAATATTTTTTTTGCCTCCCGCCTTTGCATTCGAAACATCTCTGGTATACTCGTCAACAATTTGGCCAATTGTCGAAAGACGGGCCTGCCAAACTCCGGAGCCAAACCTCCGAAAACCATAAAACAATATTTTGTTTTTTCACAAAATCATCGGCTAAACACCGATATGGCAGCCATATGGCATCAACCTGCTTGCCCAATTGCCCAGGTACGGAAGGAATGGATCAAAAAGCTCAACCCCAGCTCAAGCTAGGCTCTCGGCCGCTTAAATCAAGTCCGCGCCAATGATTATGGGCAGTTTCACGCACCAACAAAGCAATCGAGACTGTTTCCGGAGACCTTTTATCAGTTACACATCAGGCCTGGAGGCATTACCGAGCCATCTATAGCGAGACAATTTGTTCTATTTTGTTACACTATGCACCCTTAGGCCTTGCCAATTTGGCGATGAAATGCTGCTCTTTTCTTAAAAAATCCAGCAAATTCGGACACCTATCCTGAAGTAGCACTTTTTTGGCAGATGGCACCGAAATTGCGCTTGTTAAAACGGCTGTTTATTTCTAGAATGCACAGCAAACTCTTTTCAAGAAAGGAGGTGCCAGCAACCACAAAATAACCACGCAAAAGATCAACCGGTTCCCGTGCTTCACCCCAGCCGGGGACTCGCCCCTTTTCAGCCGGAGCGATATTTGATCGAGCCGCCGTACCCGGGAAGAAGTTACCCGCTTCTTCTGGCGACCCGACAGATCGCTGCCAGCGAAAAGGCGGCAAAAAGTAAAAAGATGGAGGTTTTTAGACCTGGCTCCGCAAGGAGTCCCGCGGACGACCCATCCCACCGGCCGCGGATTCGACAAACCGTTCGTATTTATGTAATCAGGAGGCTACACACGATGAGATTTTCCAAGATTTCTGTACTGGCCGTTCTGGCGGCCGTGATGTTCTTCGCATCCAACGCTAGCGCTGCCGTGGTTATCGGCGGCTCCGACGGCTGGTCCTTCAGCACCGACGGTCAGGTCAACATTTTCGGCCTGTACCAGACCGGTGACGACGTTCCCACTAACGTTAACAACCCGTTCCTCGGCGCCACCGATGACGAAGGATTCCGCCTCAAGAGCGGCTTCCTGCCCGCCTGCTTCGCTTTCAACGTCAAGGCCCCGACCATGGCTGGCCTCGACATGGGCGCCCGCATCGGCTTCTACCCCGAACCGGCCAATGCCAACGTTAAGAACAGCTTCGACGGCCAGATCGACCTGCGTGAAATCTTCTTCACCGTCGACGGCAACTTCGGTCAGATCCTGGGCGGTAAAGCCCTGAGCCTCTTCCTCGGCCAGAACCTGCTCACCGAGCAGACCCTGCTCGGCGCCGGCCGCATGGCAGGCAACCTCAACGCCAACGTCGGCCCGACCCTTGGCCGCATCGGTTACGGCTACGTCTATCCCCAGTTCAACGCCCAGGTCCGTTACACCACTCCCGACCTGAATGGCTTCAAAGTGGCCGTCGGCATCTACGATCCCAGCGTGATCACCTCTGGCGTTCTTGGCGGCAATGCCACTGCTGGTGACTATATTGCCGGTGAAACCAAACTGCCCCGCATCGAGAGTGAAATTTCCTACGCCGGCACCTTCGGCGACGGCAACACCGTAAAACTGTACTTCAACAACCTGTGGCAGGAAGCCAAGAACAAGACCGCTAAAGAGGACGTAACCGCTTGGGGTATCGGCGGCGGTGCCGTCGTAGGCATGGGCGCCTTCGAACTGACCGCTTCCGGCTTCACCGGTGAAGCCCTCGGTCGCAGCATCATGCTCGACACCGAAGCTCTTGATGCCACCGGCGAAGAGCGCGAAACCTGGGGCTATATCGTCCAAGGGACCTACAGCTTCGGCCAGAACAAAATCGGCGTCAGCTACGGCGGCAACGAGTTTGAAGAGACTTCCTATGAAAAAGGTATTCGTACCGGTGGCGGCAATGCCGAAATCGAGTCCCAGTACATGCTGACCGCCATGTTCACCCACGACGTGAATGCGAACCTCAAACTGATTGCCGAAGTCAGCCATATTGAACTCGAGTGGTTCAACGGCGAAGACTGGAAAGTCGAGCAGTTCAACCTCGGCGCCTTCTTCCTCTGGTAATTCATTCTGCTGGAATTTCAACCGGCAGGACGCTTGCAAGCTGGAAATCGACTGTTACCATGTAATCATGTATACATCATGTAATTCCCGTAGTTTGAATCGAAAGCACGAACGAAAGGATGATCATCATGCGTAAACTGGCTGCACTGGTAGCATTGGTCCTGGCCGTAGCGGCGTTCGGTTGCACGCCGGCCAAGAAAGAGTTCAGCGGTAAAACCCTGATCAAATGCACGACCTGCGGTGTTGAATTCACCGTGGACGAAGGCGCGAAAGCTTACGAGGCAGCCCATAATCATTAGGGCTGTCCTGCAGAACGTCTTCAAGCGGGCCGGGAAACCGGCCCGCTTTTTTATTCCACCATATACCCGTTGAGAAGAGCAGCAGAAACGACAAAACAAAAAACTGTTTGACCTGCATCGGGTTCAAACTTATTATCGACTCGTTGTCTGATCGCTAGTCCTTTTCAATTCAATCGAAGGAGACCGCAAATGGGGCTCAAGGCAGTTTCGAAAAAAAGCAAGACACTGTACGGACACTTACTTTTAATGGCCTTTCTGGCATTGACTCTAAACGGTTGTGGGGCCCCTCTCTTCAATAGCAGCAACGATGAAACAACCTCCGTCATCTGGAAACACCGCGACCAGTATGTTCGGGTAGAGCCCCAGGACCGTGGCACAACTAAAACTCTGCCCAATGATCACCCGGCAAATTTTCCTGCCGAGGAACTCATGAACATGTTCCTGTCCCTGAACGTGCACTTCGAGGGGGATGAAAACCCTGTATCGCTTTTTACCTTCAGGGAGATGGAAATTCTCGCACCGGCTATCAGCCAGGGCCTGGCGGAAGCAGGTCCGAGGGAGGATGTCACCTTTGCTATCGTTGGCATTCATCGCGGACTAATTTCCTTTTCTCACGATCGGGCTGTCATAACCGGTAGGGTTTTCGTACAGAACGGCAACCTCAATCTTATCATCGGCAGACTTCACCAAGAGTACGTAGGAGACGAGGACCGGCGCATAGACCCCTTACTGCCCGGCAGCAGAATGGAAAGTACACCGCTGCCCAAATGGGGCAAACCCTGGGAAGTCGTCCCCATGACGGGTCTGAAAACGGAAACCGTCGCCGGTGTAAATCGTCACGACTGGCTGATGATGAGTCCCGACCCACAGATCTGGAAGATCGCTATCACAGAAAAGAAAGAAGCTGCTGAAACCGCCAAGGCCGCCTTCCGCGAAGCCAGCCAGGTACGCGAAGAGAGCGCCCAACTTGAGGCCGAGCAGGAGGAACTGCGGGCCGAGATTCAGGAAATGAAGCGGACCATCGAACAGATGAAGCAAGGTTCAACAACCGTTGCTCCGGCTCCGGTACCTGCAGCTGCCGCACCGGCTACTGTGACCGCACCGGCACCGGCCACACGGGCACCGGCCGCTCCCGCCGCGCCGGCCGATCTCACCAAGATCGAGCAACGGCTGGATATCCTCAAACGGCTTAAGGCCAAAGGGCTGATCAGCAACGAGGAATACCAAGCCAAGAAGCAGGAGATTCTCGACAGCCTCTGATCGGCTTCATCGAGTGATTACGGATAAAGAAAAGGGGGCTTTCGCCCCCTTTTCTTTATCAACTCAAAACCATTTTTTGACGCTGATAAAATCTGATGCTGCGCATTCGCAGATTAAACAAACCCCAAAATTTTTACCACCCATTCGCTTCGCTCACTAGAGGACAATGAGAGCCCCTTTGATCTCGTTGATTTCCTCTGTGTTCTCTGTGGTAAATTGGCCTTTTTAGGCTCTCTACAGGAACCCAACCCATGGGCTATCGAAACCTCGCAGAATGCGTTCACGATCTTGAACGCACCGGCCAGCTGATCCGCATCGACACCGAACTCGATGCCGACCTGGAGGTCGCGGCAGTGCAGCGCCGGGCATACCAGGCCGGCGGACCGGCGCTGCTGTTCAGCAGAGTCAAGGATTGCTCCTTTCCCATGCTGGGCAACCTGTTCGGCACCCTGGAGCGGACCCGTTTCCTGTTTCGCGACACTCTGCCCGTCGTTCAGCAGCTGCTCAAACTCAAGAGCGACCCCTTTCGTCTCCTTAAAACCCCTTCCCTTTGGTCGGGAGCGCTGGGGGGCGCCCTCCATCTGTTGCCCGGAAAAGTGCCCGGCGGACCGGCTCTCGACTGCCGGACCGCCATCGATCAACTGCCGCAGCTCAAATCGTGGCCCATGGACGGCGGCCCTTTCATCACCTTGCCCCAGGTTTATTCGGAAAGCGCCAGCCGGCCGGGCTGGCGCCATTCCAACCTCGGCATGTACCGGGTGCAACTGACGGGCAATCGCTACCAGCCCAATGAAGAGGTCGGCCTGCATTACCAGCTCCATCGCGGCATCGGCTGTCATCACACCGAAGCCATGGAACAGGGGGAGCCCTTTCGGGTAAACATCTTCGTCGGCGGGCCGCCCTGCCTGACAGTGGCCGCGGTGATGCCACTGCCGGAAGGAATGCCCGAGCTCTGCTTCGCCGGCCTGCTCGGCGGCCGGCGCATCCCTCTCATATGCCAGCCGGGTCAGCTGCCGATTCCCGCCGAGGTCGATTTCTGCATCAGCGGCACGGTAATCCCGGGCAAAACCCTGCCCGAGGGCCCCTTTGGCGACCACCTCGGCTATTACAGTCTGCAACACGATTTTCCGGTTCTGGCGGTGGAGCGGGTCACCCACCGCCGTGGCGCCATCTGGCCCTTTACCAGCGTCGGCAGGCCGCCCCAGGAGGACAGCACCTTCGGCGCCTTTATCCATGAACTGACCGGCACGCTGATTCCCGATCTGGTGCCCGGCGTGCAGGCCGTGCACGCCGTCGATGCTGCCGGCGTCCATCCGCTGTTGCTGGCTATCGGCAGCGAGCGCTATGCGCCCTTTGCTGAACGCCAGGCCCCGCAGGAACTACTGACCCAAGCCAACGCCCTGCTCGGCACCGGCCAACTGTCCCTGGCCAAATATCTGTTTATCGTCGCCCGCCAGGATAATCCGCAGCTCGACATCCACGACATTGCCGATTTTTTCCGCCATGTCCTGGAACGGGTCGACTGGCAACGGGACCTGCACTTCCAGACCCGCACCACCATCGACACTCTTGACTATTCAGGCAGCGGTTTCCAGCACGGCTCCAAACTGGTGATCGCTGCCGCCGGACCGATACGCAGGGAACTGCCCAGCGAACTTCCCGGAGACCTGCAACTGCCGGCCGGTTTCGCCAACCCGCAGATCGCGCTGCCCGGAGTGCTGGTGGTCGAAGGCCCAGTCCATCGGGCCGAGAGGGGCCACCCCGATGCCACAGCGCAAGCATTCTGCGAATTCTTCAGCCCTGGACACGGCATCAACCGCTTCCCCCTCATCGTTCTGGTCGACGACAGTAGCTGGGCAGCAAAGAATCTCGACAACTTCCTCTGGACCACATTTACCAAATCCGATCCGGCCCTCGACTGTTACGGCATTGGCGCACAAACGGTCTCCAAGCATTGGGGTTGCCGCGGCGCGCTGTTGATCGACGCCCGGCGCAAGGGACATCATGCGCCGCCCCTCGAAGATGATCCGGTGGTGGAGAAGCGGGTTGATGCCCTGGGGGCTCTTGGTGGGCCGTTGCATGGGATTATTTGAGCAAGCAACATCAAAACCGGCGGGTCGCGTCCCGCCAGACGCCTTCCTTTTTGTCCAGGCGGCAACAAAAAGGAAGCAAAAAATGCCTGCCACTGCGTGGGCAGCAGAGTGTCAGTCAGGGAAACTCCAAGTACCGTTAAAGCGTACCCTACCTACGGTGGATTCTTTGTCGCGCCCTCTTTTCCACAAGTTCGGAATTAAGACTGTTGGTTCATATCCCTTGCCAACTTGGTGCCTATGTTTTGCTGGGTTTTAAAACCCATTAACGCAGATGCTGAAACGCTACATGGCGCATCACTGAAGCAAACCTGCAATCCATTATGCTGGATAGCTAAGCAAAAATTTCGTCCTTCAAGGCTTGGTGTTTTTTCAGGGGCGAAGACATACCTCAGTATGTCGAGGTCCTGAAAAAACGCCGTAACGCCGAAGGGCGGACTTTTTGCGACGCCATCTTCTTTGGTCTAGCAAAGAAAGTCATTCGGCGGCCAGCCGGGACCGACGAAGTTGAAGTTAGAGTTTAAAGCCTTCGCCCGTAACCCAAAAACGGCTGGTTCGTCCCCCGGAACCAAAACCCCGTTGCCTTCTCCCGCCCGCTTGGGTAAGATGGCGCGGTTATCTACGTACACCACCAGGCCTTGCAAAGCCTCAAGGATAGAACCATGCGAATTATTGACGACAAACTCAGCCTGTGGTCCGCCATCGGCAACACCCCGCTGGTAGAATTGAGCCAGATGCACAGCAATCCCAAGGTGCGCATTCTCGCCAAGCTTGAAGGCAACAACCCCGGCGGCTCGGTGAAAGACCGACCGGCCAGCTTTATGTTGCAGAAGGCCGAAGAATCGGGCGAGTTGCGCCCTGGCAAGACCATTCTCGAACCGACTTCCGGCAATACCGGCATCGCCCTGGCCATGATCGGCGCAGCCAAGGGTTACAAAGTAAAACTGGTCATGCCCGGCTGTGTCAGCACTGAACGGAGGTCAGTACTCGAAGCCTACGGCGCTGAGGTGATCCTCTCACCGCCGGCCGAGGCAACGGACGGTGCAATACGCATGGCCCATCGGATTCTAGGCGAGGAACCCGATCGTTATTACATGCCCAACCAGTACGCCAACGAAAACAACCCTCTTTCCCACTACTACACCACCGGTCCGGAGATCTACGCCCAGACCGAGGGCAAAATCGACATGTTCGTGGCCGGCATGGGCACTTCCGGCACTCTGATGGGCATGACCCGCTATTTCAAGGAAAAGGATCCGGAAATTCAGGTGGTCGGCGTCGAACCGACTCTCGGCCACAAGGTGCAGGGCCTTAAGAACATGAAAGAGGCCATTGTGCCGGCCATTTACGACGAAGCCAAGCTCGATGCCAAGATCGTCATCGACGACGAGACCGCCTTTGAAACTGCCCGCCAACTGGCCGTCAAGGAGGGCATCTTTGCCGGCATGTCCAGCGGGGCTGCGGTAGCCGGCGCCCTGCACATGGCCGAACAGGTTACGGAGGGAACCATCGTCACCCTGCTGCCCGACCGTGGCGACCGCTACCTGAGTACTACCCTGTTCCGCTCCACCTGTGCCTGCTGCCCACCCTGATCCATCAGGCAGTCTTCATGGCACTCACCACCCTTTATCCGCGCTCAGCGGCAAACGCTTTTTGCCTTCCTTTTCAAACCTTTCACCACGAAGGACACGAAGAGCACGAAGAAACTCCATAAAGTCGATTTTGCTTTTCTTCTTGTCCTTCGTGCTCTTCGTGGTAAACCCGCCTTTTCTGCTGCCAACACCGAATCATCTGTTTAAAATCACCAAGCTCAAACAAAAACCAGGTTGACAAACCGCCCATTTCGGTTAAATAATTCGTTCATCGAACTAATTATTTTTACGGGTACGACTATGGACCAAAAAAAACGCCTGATGGACATCATTGAGATCGTTGGACAGGCCCTGGTAAACGCTAAGGTTGAGAAACTCCAGAAAATCGGCGCATCTGAGATCAACCTTACCCAGTTCCAGTACATCAGCGTCATCAACCACAGTGATGACCTGACTTTCACCGGCCTGGCGCAGGCTCTCAACCTCAGCAAGCCGGCGGTCACCTCGATCGTCAACAAGCTGATTGAACAGGGCTACGTCTACAAACGCCAGTCGGACAGTGACCGGCGGGTTTATCACATCCACCTGACCGACGAAGGCAAACAGGTTGCCGACGCCTATGAAGAATCGCGGCGGGATTATGTCGAAGGCATTCATCAGGCCCTGACGGAAAGCGAATTCACCCAGCTTCTTTCGTTGATGGAAAAAGCTCTGCAATAAGATTTTTTTGTTGATTTTGTTAGTTTGGCGAACTAATTTGCTGGATTGGTTTCTCCCAGCCTTCTAACACGTTCTTGTACTGGACATGTTTCCCGGCTTGCCGCCAATCCGGGCTAACCATCGACAGGATCGCCCCATGGCCAGCTCCACGCACAACATCGAAACACAATCGCGCCGTTTCCAAGCGCCGGGACCGGCAGTCTGGTTGGTTGCCTGCTTACTGACCCTGCTGTTTCTGGCACTGCCGGCCGTCGCGGCACCGGTACGCATCGGGGTGGTTCTGGACGGGCCCTGGAGCGGCAACAAACCGCTGCTGGAGCTGTTCAAATCCGAGGTTGTGGCCCTGACCAGCGGCGAATTCCAAGTGGTCTTTCCGGATGACAAGATAGTGACCGGCGACTGGACCATGGACAGTGTTAAAAAAGCAGCCGACCGACTGTTCCACGACCCCGAGGTCGACCTGCTGCTGGCCATCGGTGTCCTGACTTCACACGACCTGGCCCACCGCGGCCCTCTGCCATTACCGACGGTGGCCCCTTTTACCGTCGACCCGGCAGTCCAGCGCTACCCCTTAGAAAAGGGGGCAAGCGGCGTGAGCAACTTCTGCTATCTCGCTTCCCCGTCCCCCGTCCTCCGCGACATGCATGTCTTCAGTGAACTGCTGCCCTTTCGACAGCTGGCAGTCCTGACCAACCGCCCTTACATCGAGGCGATTCCGGAACTCACCGACGAACTGTACGCCGCCCTTGCCCGCAAAGGCGTTGCAATGACCTCCATCGCCGTCGACCATTCGGCTGCCGAAGTACTGGCAGCACTTCCGGAAGAGATCGATGCGGTCTATGTAACACCGCTGCTGCGCATGCCGCAGGAAGAGTTTCAACTGCTGGTGGCGGGACTCAAGGAGCGTCGTTTGCCGAGTTTTTCCTATTTTGGCTTCAATGAGGTACAGCAGGGCATACTGGCCGGAGCCGCTCCCGCATCCGATTTTTCCCGTCTGGCGCGACGTACCGCTCTCACCACTCAGAGCATTCTCCTCGGTGAGGAGCCAGGCAAACTGCCAGTGCTTTTCGCCCAGGAGGACCAGCTCGCCATTAACATGGCCACTGCCGATGCGATTGGTTTTTCGCCGACCTGGGAGCAACTAATCGAAGCGGAACTGGTGCAGAAAGATACCGAAGGCCCAACTCGAAAACTGAGCCTGTCGTCCACCGTCGAAGAGGCGATGCAGGTCAACCTTGACCTGGCGGCCTTCGAACGCCGCATTGCCGCCGGCGAGGCCGAAGTACGCAAAGCCCGGTCGGCCCTGCTGCCCCAACTGGCCGTGACGGCTGAAGGTCTGATCATCGATGACGACCGCGCCGAAGCAAGCTACGGCACCCAGTCCGAACGATCATTTAGCGGTTCTCTGTTACTGGAACAATCTCTCTACTCGGAACCGCGTTGGGCCAATGTCGATGTCCAGCGGGAGCAGCAACAAGCCAGACTGGAAGAACAACGACAGCTGCAGCTCGACATTGTTCAGGCAGCGGCGACCGGCTACCTCGATGTGTTGCGGGCCAAAACCCTGCAGACCATTCAATTCAACAATCTGCGCGTCACCCGTTCCAACCTGAACCTGGCCCGACGCCGTCAGGCGGTAGGTTTTTCCGGACCGGCTGAGGTCTATCGCTGGGAAAGTCAGCTTGCCCGAGATCGCAAAGCGGTTATCCAGGCGGATACCCAACGGTCGCTGGCGGAAATTGCCCTCAACCGCCTGTTGCAACGGCCAGCCGAAGAACCCTTCAGCACTACCGAGGTCGACCTCGCAGACCCCCAACTGCTGGTCTCAGACAAGCGCATGACCCCTTATCTGGCCACTCCGGCAGCCTTTGCCCGCTTCCGCGGTTTCATGGTGACTGAAGGATTGGCCGAGGTACCGGAGCTACAGCGTTTCGACCGGGCCATAGCCGCCACCGAGCGCCTGCACCTGGCGGCCAAACGTGCCTTCTGGGCACCGGAAGTCTCGCTGCGTGCCGGCGTCAGCCAGCAATTCTACGAGGGGGGGGCCGGCGTCGACTCCCCTCTGAGCGGCTTCCTGCCCGTTGAACTCCCCGAATCCGACGATACCGACTGGGGTGTCGGCCTCAACCTGACTCTTCCCCTATTCACCGGCGGTGCCCGCCGCGCCGAACTACAGCGCACCGGCGAAGAGCTGAGCCGTTTGCGCACCGAGCGCCAGGCTCTGGCCGAGCGCATCGATCAACGCATTCGTTCGGCATTGCAACGAGCCAGGGCTTCCCATACCAGCATTCGGTTGTCCCGACAGGGTGCCAGCGCGGCCCGCAAAAACCTTGAACTGGTAACGGATGCCTACTCGCGCGGCCTGGTGCCGATCATCGAATTGATCGACGCCCAGAATGCCGCTCTGGTTGCAGACAGTGTGGCAGCGAATGCCGTGCACGACTATTTTATCGATCTGATTGAGGTCCAGCGCGCCATCGGTCGCTTCGATTTCTTTCTCGACGCGAGGCAACGGCAGGAGTGGTTTCGCCGCCTGGAAAACTTCTGGCAAGCAAAATCTTCCGCTGGTTCCTGAATTATCCAGCTCTTTTTGGAGAGATAGCGTATGACAACTCGCCGACTGCTATTGCTTTTATTACCCTTGTGCCTGCTCGCCTGCGGCAACGAACCCGAACAGAGGCAGGAAGTGATTCGCCCCATTCGCTACCAGAAGGTCAGGCCGGGCAGTGACCTGCTCAAGCGCACCTTCAGCGGCACGGCCCGGGCCGGCATCGAGTCGCGTCTGAGCTTTCGGGTCGCCGGAGCGGTAGAGCAGGTGGCAGTTCAGGTCGGCGACCGGGTCAAGCCCGGCCAGTTGATCGCGCGCCTCGATGCCACCGACTACCGGCTGCAGGTGCAGGAAGCCCAGGCGGGCCTGGCCAACGCCCGTGCCCAAGCCCGCAACGCCGCAGCCAACTACGAACGCGTTCGGGCGCTATATGAAAACCGCAACGCCTCCCGTAACGACCTGGATGCCGCCCGCGCCGCCAGTGAATCGGCCAAAGCCCAGGTCCGCGCCAGCAGCACCCGGCTGGACCTGGCCCGCTCCCAACTCCGCTACACCCGCCTTACCGCCCCGAGCGCCGGCGCCATCGCCAGCGTACCGATTGAGATCAACGAAAATGTCGCCGCCGGCCAGATGGTGGCACTGCTCACTGCCAATGGCCAGACCGAGGTCGACTGCACCATACCGGAAAGCCTTATCACCCTGCTCAAAAAGGACATGCCGGCCACCGTGGTTTTTGATGCCCTGCCCGAGCAGCAATTCACCGCCCTGGTCAGCGAAGTCGGTGTCGCGGCCACCGGCCAGGCCACGACCTTTCCGGTTACCGTCCGCCTGGAAAATAACTCCAACCTGATTCGCTCCGGCATGGCCGCAGCTATCGTCTTTCATCTGCCCAAACAGGCAGACCGTCAACCGACCCTGGTGGTTCCGGAAGCGATCGGAGAAGACCGCATGGGGCGCTTTGCCTATGTGGTCAAGCCGCAGAAAAACGGCCTTGGCACCATCCACCGGCGCGCCGTAACGGTAGGCGAACTGACCTCCGACGGCCTGGAAGTGCTCAGCGGCCTTGACGACAGCGACCTGGTAGTCACCGCCGGCATCAGCCGTCTTCAGGAAGGCCAGCGGGTACAACTTCTGCCCGGCAACGAGGTTGCCCCATGAACCTGACACGGGCCGCTATCGAAAAAAACCGGGTTACCCTGGTCGCCCTGCTGGTCGTCGCCCTGGCCGGGGTCTTTTACTTTCTCAACCTGCCCCGGGCGGAAGACCCCGGATTCGTGGTGCGGGTGGCCCAGGTCCTTACCTATTTCCCCGGGGCCAGTCCGGAGCGGGTCGAGCAACTGGTTACCGACAAGCTGGAAAAGGTCATTCAGGAGATACCGCAGATCGATTTCATCGAAAGCGAATCGAAACCGGGCGTTTCGGTGATCTGGGTCAACATCCTTGAACGCTATAAGGAGATGCGCCCCATCTGGGACGATTTGCGGCGCAAAGTCGACCGGGCCACCGGCGAACTGCCGGAAGGGGTTGTAGGGCCCTTCGTCAACGATGAATTCGGTGACATCTTCGGCATCATCGTGACCATCAGCGGCGAAGACTTCAGCTACGCCGAGCTCAAAGAGATCGCCGACGACTGCCGTAATGAACTGCTGCTCAATCCCCATATCGCCAAGGTCGAAATTCAGGGCATTCAACAGGAGCGCATCTTCGTCGAATACCGCAACGCCCGCCTTGCGGAACTGGGGCTGTCGCCCTATCAGCTCAAGAGCATCCTCGAAGCGCGCAACATCATCATTCCCGGCGGCGAGATCTTTACCGAACGGGAACAGATCGTACTCGAGCCAACCGGCAACTTCGATTCGGTGGCCGACCTGAAACGCACCGTCATCACCCTGCCGGGCCGCCAGGATGTGGTTTATCTGGAAGACATCGTCGATATTCGCCGCCACTATATCGATCCGCCCACCAGACGTGTCCATTACAACGGCAAACCGGCCCTGACGCTGGCCCTCAACCTCCGTGAAGGCGGCGACATGCTGGCCCTCGGCGAGGACGTGAAACTGGCCATGGAGCGCTTCCGGCAGGCCTATCCGGTAGGGGTCGACTTCGACATCGTCGCCTTTCAACCGGAACACGTCAAAAACAAGGTCGACGAATTTGTCGCCAACCTGCTCCAGGCCATGGTCATCGTGCTGGCGGTCATGCTGGTCTTCCTCGGCCTGCGCACCGGCCTGGCGGTGGCCAGTCTGATCCCCATGGCGATGATCATGGCGCTGATGGTCATGGGCATGATGGGCATCGGTATCGACCAGATGTCGCTTGCGGCGATGATCATTGCTTTGGGCATGCTGGTCGACAACGCCATCGTCATGTCCGAATCGATCATGGTACTGATGGCCGAAGGCAAGTCGGCCGTCGAGGCAGCGGTCGAATCGGCAATGGAACTGAAAATCCCTCTGCTGACTTCGTCATTGACCACCGCCGCCGCTTTTCTGCCCATCTACCTGGCCAAATCGTCCACCGGCGAATATACCGCACCGCTGTTCAAGGTGGTGACCATCACCCTGTTGTCGTCCTGGCTGCTGTCGTTGACCATGACGCCGTTGTTCTGCGTCTATTTTATCCGGGTCACACACAACCCCGAGCAGGGCGACTACAACAACACTTTCTACCGCCTCTATCGTGGCGTGCTGCTGACCATGCTGCGTCACCGACTGCTCACGGTGGCGGCGGTGCTCGCCCTCTTCGTCCTCGCCATGGCCGGCTTCCGCTATGTGCCGAAGATGTTCTTTCCGCCGCACAACAAGCCGATTTTCAGCGCCGAACTGCGGCTTCCGGTCGGCACCCCTCTGAAGCGCATGGAGACGGTAGTGCAGGAGATCGAGAATTTTATGCAGGCGGAATTGATGGCCGATCCGGAACAGGGCCGGGAAGGTCTGGTCAGCTGGGTGAGCTATATCGGCTCCGGCGCGCCGCGCTACATGTTGCCTTACTCGCCCGAGGCCCCGAGCCCGGAATACACCTACATGTTGATTAACGGCAGCAGCCGCGAACACAACCTGAAGGAGATGATTCCGCGCCTGGAAGCCTACTGCCTTAGCCACTTTCCCGACCTGAACCCCAAGATCCGTCCGTTGATTCTGGGACCGCCCATCGAAAACCCGGTCGAAGTGCGACTTTCAGGCAAGGACACCGACCGCCTGTTCGATCTGGCCCAGCAGGTTAAAAAGAAGATGGCTGAAATTCCCGGCACCCGCAATATCACCGACGACTGGGGTTCGCGCACCAAGAAGCTGGTGGTGCAGGTCAACCAGCCCCGGGCACTACGTGCCGGCCTCACCAGCCGAGATATCGCCGTGTCGCTGCAGACCATTCTCAGCGGCATTCAGACCACCGAATACCGCGAAGAAGACGAACTGATCCCGGTTACCCTGCGCTCGGTGGCGGCCGACCGCAAGGATATCGGCAAGCTGGAAAGCCACAACATCTACGTCCAGCGAACCGGCCAGTCGGTGCCCCTGAAACAGGTCGCCGACATCGAGATCGCCTGGCAGCCGGGCAAAATCTTACGTCGCGACCGGGTCCGCACCGTGACCGTTCAGGCCAACATCGACGGCAACGCCAACGCCATCGCCATCGGCACGCAGCTCGGCGCCTGGCTCAAACAACAGAGCGCCTCCTGGCCCTTTGGCGACAAATACCAACTCGGCGGCGAAATCGAGACCTCCGGGGAGGCGAACGAATCGATTGCCGTGAATCTGCCCCTGACCGCACTGCTGATCCTGCTGTTGCTGGTCGGCCAGTTCAATTCCTGCCGCCGACCGGTGATCATTCTGCTGACCATTCCCCTGGGAATGATCGGGGTCACCTTCGGTCTGTTGGTCACCGGCTCCTATTTCGGCTTCATGACCCTGCTCGGCATCATCGCCTTGTCCGGCATCGTCGTCAACAACGCCATCGTGCTCATCGACCGCATCAACATCGAAATCGAGCAGAACGGGCGGGAACCCGCTGCCGCCATTATCGAATCGGCCCAGCGCCGGCTGCGGCCGATTCTGCTTACCACCGCCACCACCATGGGCGGCCTGCTGCCCCTGTGGCTGGGAGGCGGGCCGATGTGGGAACCGATGGCCATTGCCATCATCTTCGGCCTGCTGTTCGCCACCGTCCTGACCCTGGGTGTGGTGCCGGTTTTCTACAGCCTCTTCTTCAGGGTGAGATTCGACACTGTGAAACTGTAAATCGTACTCGAACTCGTACACGTACTCGTACTCGGGTTTCAAGAACCTACCTCCCGAGTACGAGTACCACCCCTTTCGGGGCTGAGTTCGGGTACGCCATCCTAACCAGGCCGGCTTGACAAATACCCCTTGAACGGTATCCATAAAATTGGACCGCCAACAATCCGCGGCCTCAGCCTTTGGCCGGGCCGCCAGCCACAAGGAGGTACCTCATGCCGGAATTCGGAAATCCTTTCAGCGGCAACACCATCGACCGTAAAGTCACTAAAAGCGAACTCGTCCGGGCCATCCGCTTCATGGTTTCAGCCGAATACGAAGCCATTCAGCTTTACATGCAGCTTGCCGAAGCAACCGACGATGCTCTTGCCAAAGAAGTCCTGATCGATATCGCCGACGAAGAGCGGGTCCACGCCGGCGAGTTTTTGCGGCTGCTGCTGCATCTGGCACCGGACGAAGAAAAAATGTATCAGGAAGGCTACGAAGAAGTCGAAGAGATGATGGAAAAATTGGGCATCAAACAATAGCGATGGGTTGCGGCGGCCGGGAATTGTGCTCGTACTCGGATTTTCAGAACTCACACCCGAGTACGAGTACCGCCCCTACTGGGCTGAGTTCGAGTACGAGTACGCCTTACGCCTCACCAATTACGAATCACGGCCTCTTTCTCACGGCCTCTTTCTCACGGCCTCTTTCTCACGGCCTCTTTCTCACGGCCTACTCCTCACGGCCCCTGTCTCACCTCTCGCCGCGCAATGCCTCGAAACCTGCGATCACGTCGAACAGTTCCTCGGTCACGCTGTTCTGGCGCAGGGCATGATAATCGGCGCGAAAAACATCGCGCATCTCCTCGATGTTTTTTTCAGCCCGTTGCATGGCCGCCAACCGGGCGGCATTTTCAGCCGCCAGGGAAGCAGCAAAAGCACGAAACAGCGAAACAAACAAATACTCGGCGATCAGGGCGGCAAACGAGGCCTGCCACGGTGCAGGGCAAAGGGGCAAGCAGCGCGCCGGCCAGCGTTGACCGCTCATGGAGGTCAGCCATCGTTCGTCGGGGGGTAGCAAATCGACACGCTGCTGCTGGTAATGAGTTGCGATAGCGGGAACATTGTGAAACAGCACCAGCCGGGTTTCTCCATTCCGGCTTCGCCATCGTTCGAAACGTAACAACACCTGCTGTACCGCGGAGGTAATGACCTGCACCGATGCTGGTGGTCGAAAGAATTCATCTGCCTCGCCGAATCGCTGCTCCACCCCGATCGAGGCTTTTTCCCCGATCACCCACAGATTGCACTCCTCTCCATCGGCTCGAACTTGACTGTAAAAAGTTTCGACCTCATCGATAACCAACTCGTTGAAGCGGCCGACCATGCCCTGGTCCGAGCCGTAAACCAGCACCACCGTCCGGCACGGCCTTTTGACCGACCTGGTCGGCGGCCGCTCGCGCAGAACCGCCTTCAGACCCATTTCCACGGTGTGGTAATAGTCGTCCAGAGAGCGCAGCGAGCGTTCGTACTGGCGAATATTGACGGCGGCCATGGTCTTCATGGTGCGGACCACGGTATAGAGATCATCGGCACTGCGAATCCGTCGCTGCAGCTCCAGCAGGGCCTGGCTCATGGTTCCTCCTCCAGTGCCATGGCGGCAGCTTGCCGCAGAGCCCGCAAATCCTTCTCGCCGAGTTTTTCGCCCCCTGCAATCCTGGAGGCAATATCGGGCACCGTCACCAGGGCCTCGCAGACCCGTGCCTCAGCCCGGGCCATGTCCTCTTCGGCCACCTCATCAAAAATCCCGCAGTTGACCGCATGCAGGACCATGACCTGTTCCGCAGCACTGCGCGGCGCGCACTGACCTTGTTTGAGCACCGCCCGCACCCGTCGCCCACGGCGCAGCAACTGGCGGGTCGATTCGTCAAGCCGGGTACCGAAGCGCGCAAAGGTTTCCAGTTCGGTGAACTGGGCATAGGACAAACGCAGGTCACCGACCACCGCACGGTAGGCGGGCAACTGGGCCTTGCCACCGACCCGCGACACCGAGCGAGTGATATCGACCGCCGGCAGCTGGCCCTTCTGGAAATGACCGGGCGACAGGTAAATCTGGCCGTCAGTGATGGAAATCAGATTGGTGGGAATATAAGCAGCCAGGTTCTGCGCTTCGGTTTCGATAATCGGCAACGCCGTCAGGGAACCGCCGCCCCCCTCTTCCTTGAGGTGGGTGGCCCGCTCCAACAGCCGCGAATGGATATAGAAGATGTCTCCGGGAAAGGCTTCCCGGCCAGGCGGACGGCGCAGCAGCAGCGACAGCTCGCGATAGGCGCGGGCGTGACGGGTCAGATCGTCGTAAACCACCAGCACGTCCCGCCCTTGCTCCATGAAGAATTCCGCCATGGTGGTAGCGGCATAGGGGGCCACATACTGCTGACCTGGCGGGTCGTCGCCTTCGGCCACCACTACCGTGGTGTAGTCCATGGCGCCCCGTTCGCGCAACTGCGCCACCACCGAGGCGACGCTGGCCGCCCGCTGGCCGATGGCGCAGTAAACACACCACACGCCCTTGTCCCGCTGATTGATGATGGTGTCGATGGCCAGGGCCGTCTTGCCGGTCTGCCGGTCACCGAGAATCAGTTCGCGCTGGCCTCGCCCGATGGGAACCAGGGCGTCGACAACCTTGATACCGGTCATCAGCGGTTCGGTCACCGGCAGCCGCTCCATGATCTCCGGCGCCGGACGCTCCACCGGCCGCCGCTCGTGGTAGCGAACCGGCCCGCCTTCGTCCCGCGCTCGTCCGGAAGGGTCGACCACCCGCCCGATGAGTCCTTCCCCTACTGCCACATCGAGCACTCGACAGGTACGCAGCACCTCGTCGCCAGCCTGCAACTGGCTGTAATCGTCGAGCAGCGCCACGCCGATTTCACCGCGATCGATATTGAACGCCAGGCCCAGCACGTCGCCGGGAAAAGCCAGCAGTTCCTCGTTGCACACCGCCTCCAGGCCGCTGACCCGTGCAACCCCACGGCCGACGTAGTCCAGACGGCCGACGTGCTGCACAACCAGCTGCGGCTTATGATCTGCCATGGAATGACGCAAAAGGTCCAAGGTCTCGTCGAGCAACCGGCTGAAACCTGCCATAGCTTCTCCTCCTCGTCAGTCCGCAGCTGCGCCGACCTCTTCCAGCTGCAAAATGACAAGTTGTTCCAGATCGGCAAAGTAGCTGTCCACCCCCCAGGACAACTTCAATCCGCCCATGACCACTTCGATGCCGAGGGGCATGGCTTCTTCGATGTGATAGCTGATCTCAACCTCGTTGCCGAGAAACGGTTGCAGACCGTCTTCGAGGCTACAGCGAATGGCCTCGTCAAGCTCCACCGCGCTACGCACCAGGACTCCGGATTTTTCTGCCGCACTGCGACAACGAGCCTGCTGAGCGGAGTCAAGCCCGGTGAAAAGGGCGACAAACCGTTCCGCCAACAGGGCCGCCAGGTCTCGACCGGTCAGGTCGTTAAGGGACTTACGGGCAATGTGCAGCACCTCGCGGCCGATGCGTTTTTTCAGTTCGGCCATGAACTGCTGGCGGTCGCGGCTCACCGCCGCCTTCCAGGCCTCGGCCAGCGCAGAAGCCTCCTCCCGGCCCTGCCTGATAAGCTGGGTGCGGTGCTGTTCGGCCTCATCGGCAATTTGCCGCAGACGCTCGGTTCGCCCTTCCTCCAACTCCCGATTCAGGCGCTGGTACCTGGCCGCCTCACTTTCAGCGACCTCACGTTCGCGTCGAGCCTCCTGAAGCCGGCTCTCGATACGGTCCTCGCGTCGATCCATGGCGTTGATGATCGGCCCGTAGAGAAATCGCTTCAGCAGCCAGATCAGCACCAGAAAGTTGATCGCCTGCGCTGCGACGGTGAACCAGTCGATAAGCATGGCCTAGCCTCCTGCCGCCTGCCCGAGAAAATGTTGCCAGTAGGGGTTGGCAAAAATCAGGATCATAGCCACCACAAAACAGTAGATGGCGGTCGACTCGACCATGGCCAGACCGACAAACAGGGTGCGGGTAATGGTATTGGCCTCATCCGGCTGTTGGGCCAGGGCACTCAGTGCCTGAGCCAGCGCCCGGCCTTCGCCGAGAGCCGGACCGATGGCACCGATGCCGATGCACAATCCGGCGGAGACAATCGAGGCAACAGCAACCCATCCGAGACTATCCATGGATACCTCCTTCCGGCAACGGTTCGGCGTCTTCGCGAACCTGCTGCACCTTGACGGCGGCTGCGATATAGACCGCAGCAAGAATGGCAAAGATATAAGCTTGTATCACGCCGGTAATCAGTCCCAGCAGCTGCATCGCCACCGGGAAAAACAGCGGCGCTACGGAAAGCAGAATACCGGCAATCATGCTGCCGCTCATGATGTTTCCGAACAAGCGTACCGCCAGCGCCAGGGTGCGGGAAAGCTCACCGAGAATGTTGAAAGGCAGCATGAAAACCGACGGTTTGATGTAAAGACCAAAAAATCCGCGCAGCCCCCTGCGCCGAATCCCCCACCACGGCACCGCGATGAACACGCTGATCGCCAGGGCGGCGGTTGTCGACAGGGAACCGGTCGGCGGCCGGTAACCCGGCACTATCGCCAACAGATTGGAGAAGAGCACGAAAATAAACAGGGTACCGAGGAAAGGCAGGAATTCCCGGGGCGGCTTCAACCCCATGTCGGCTATCTGCCGCTCGATGCCGCCAACCAGAACTTCCAGCAGATTTTGCCATCGGCTGAGACGCTCATCGTCGCGCAACCGCCGGGTGACCAGCGCCGCCCCCAAGGTCAACAGCAGCATGTTCAGCCAGGTCAGAGCAATCGTGGCGTTGAGTTTGACCTCCCCCGACTGCCAGAAAATGGTACTGTCCGGGCTGAGTTCCATCATTCTTCTCCATTCCGGAATTCGCCCACCTGTTTCGCCCCGCCTCGCTTACCCAGCAGCCACAGTTGCCTGGCCATCATGAAACCCAGGCCGCCGGCGAGCAGTACCGCCGCCCCCCGAAGCGCGAGCAGATAAAAACCTGCCAAAAGCAGAACCAACCGCAGCAACAGGCTGAACCCATACAGGCGATATGGCGACCGGGCTTTCGGCATGCGGCAGACCGTCAACCACAGCCCGGCAAAATAACCGGCTCCCAGCAATGCTCCGGCGAAAAAGGCCAGGACCAGCAAGGTCGTATCAACTTTGTTCATCAGGCTCCTCCCGCGGCTCTTCGCTGCGCTCTGCCTCGATTTCGCGACGTTCCCGACTCACCCAAAACCAGGCATTGAGGCAGCCGAGCCCAACACCGATGACCAGCAGCATCAGGGTCCAGGAATGAGGTCCGGCCCAGCGCCGATCGACCCACACGCCGAGGGCGGTAAGGGCCACGGTCGGCAGGGCAACCGACCAGCCCACCAGGCCGAACATGCCGAGGCCGAACCAGGCCGGCCGTTCCCCCTGCTGTCTGGCGCGCAGGCTGCGGGCGCGCTTGGCGGCCAGCTTGCGGCGAAACATTTCATCCGGTTCCAGCATCGGCTCCCTTTGTTGGTCAGGCTGTTTTTTGCCGTTCATATCCAGTAGTGTCCGGTTAAATTTTTTGCCGAGACCGAATCATTTAAAAACTCGAACTTCTTTCAAGTCGACCGGTTCCGCCCGGTCGGCGGCACTCACAAGGGGTAAACCCGAAAGGCGTAATAAGTGATGAGTAACGAGTAATCAGTGCCTTTCCCTCCCCTGTGACGCAGCCGGAGCGGAGTGGACGCTTTTGCGAAACAGGCGGAAAAACTGTCTGAGCGTCAGCGAGTTTTTTTCCGCCCGCAAAACGTCTGCGCAGCGCAGGGAACCCGAAGGGCAAGGAGCTGGGGCGCGTTTCTCTGCTTACTCTCTTTTCGCGTAAAAAGAGAGTAAGGCGTCGTACGGGGGCGCAACCCCGTGTTACACCCATCCAAATTGTCGAAACACTACAAGGGGGCAGCCTAAGCAGGCTGCCCCCTTGGTCATTCAAGCCACAGATTTCCCCTTGCAATTCCCCCCTCATTAGATTAAGGTGCCGCCCCGTTGGTCATCCTCTCCGGCCGCGGCCGGACCGCATTAACCGTAGTGAGCTGTTCCCTTCCCAGGTAGTTCGCTGTACTTCCCTGAATCAATCTGCATGAAAAAACAAGCCAGGCACCACTGCCACGTCGAAAACCCTTCGACCTGGATCAAATACCGTAAGGGACTGTGCAACGACTGCAACGCAGTCTGCTGCAGCCTGCCGGTGGAAGTGCGCATCGACGACCTGGTGCGCATGGAACTCATCGATCCCTTCGAGGCCCAAGAGCCGGCCAAGCAGCTCGCCAAGCGGCTTAAAAAAGCTGGTCTCATCGACCATTTCAACTTCAAACACGAGCTCTTCACCCTCGCCCGACGGGCCAACGACGATTGCATCTTTCTCGACCCGCACAGCCGACGCTGCACCATCTACAGCAAGCGTCCCGCCACCTGCCGCAACCATCCCCAGGTCGGCCCCCGTCCGGGCTACTGCGCCTATCAGGCGCAAGGAGCCAGGTAACCTGGCAGGGCCTGGTCAAGATAAAAGCCGACTGCCCGGCATAAGGCAGTCGGCTCTGGCAGATTTAGGTCAACTGTCAGCCTTTCCGGCTAGAGCAGCAAGATGAGGCTGCCGGCCACCGTCAGCATTACATTCGCAAAGGCGTAGGCGCCGGTGTAACCGAGGGCAGGGACAGGGCTGCCAGCTTCCTTACTGACGATGCTCAAACAGGCGCCACTGGTCATGGAACCGGTGATACCCCCCAGCAGCAATGCCGGCTTGATACCGAGCACCTTGCGCCCCACCAAATAGCCCACGACCACCGGCACCACGGTGGTCAACACCCCGGCTAGAAAGAGCAGCGGCCCGGCGCTGAGCAAGGCTGCGACTATACCGCGTCCGGCCCGGAGACCGACCCCAACCATGAAAAAGAGTAACCCCAGCTCCATGAAGATATAGCGGGCGGCACTTGGCATGCGGCCAAAAAATGGAAAGATCGAGCGTAAAAAGCCGATGGTCAGCCCCGCCGCCAGTAAACCGCCAGCCGAACCGAGACCTACCGAAACCCCACCAATGCTTACCGACAGGCTACCGACGACAATACCGGTGGCGATACCGAGGGCAAAGGTCAGCAGATCTGTTTCATCCAACTGCCGTTCCACATGACCAAATGCCTGCCTCAGGCGATCAAGGTGGCTTTGAGGTCCGGTTACCTGGAGCACATCGCCACGCTGCACTTCCACCTGAGGGGCCATAGGTATGGCCACTCCGCTGCGTCGCACTCCGCTGAGAATACAGCCGAAATCATGCGCGATCCGAGCCGCCGAAACCGATTGCCCCACCGCCTTTTTGCTTGTCACGACTACCTGGCAGGATTCGGTAGCCACATCGAGCAGCTCGCGATCAGTGATCTCCGGCCCCAACACCTCCGGCCCCAACCGCAAACGATCCAGAAAGCCGAGCAGCGAAATCTTATCCCCCATCTGCAAAGAAGTTTCGGGACTGACATCCACCCACTCCTTGCCCCGTTTGATCTTGTGGACTGCCACCAGCCCCGGAACCTTTGGGGTAAGCTCTTTGAACGGCCGGCCGACCAGATCGGGACGGGTCACTTGATAGGCCCGCAGGACAATCTGCTGCATACCGAGATCCACCTCTTGCTCGTCCGTTATCGCCCCCTTCTCGATCTGGGCCGCGTCCTCCGCCAGATCGACACCCGTCAGCTTGGGGATCAGGCGAATCAGGATAATCAGTCCCGCCAAACCAAATATATAGGTAATGGCGTAGCCGGTGGAGATGTTGGTCAGCATCTGATCTGCGGTTACTCCCGAAGGCGGCAGCACGCTGCCTGAGCGGATCGCCTCCTGGGCCGCAGCCAGAGTGGGAGAACTGGTCAATCCACCGGCCAGCACCCCGGCAGCCGCCCCCGACTCCAACCCCAGCCAGGCTGACAAACCAGCCGCCATCGCAAAACCGCTGCCGGAAACCGTCAGCGCCAACAACAGGTAGCGCAAACCGTCCTGCCTTATCACCGAAAAGAACTGCGGTCCGGCCTGAAAACCAACCGAGAAGATGAACATGATGAAGCCGATGCTCTGCACCGGCGACTCGCCACCCAGTTCAAAGTGACCGAAGACCAGGCCGACGAACAGTACCCCGGCCACCGGGCCGAACTCGAACCCTTTGATCTTGATCTTGCCCACCAGGTAACCGAGGCCGAGCACCACGAAAAAGACGAAAATCGGGTTGCTGTGCAACAATTCGAGCAAATAGCGCAAAATCAATCGGATCAACATAAATGTCCTCCCGGTCAGATAAAGATCGACCCGACTGAGGCCGATTAAGCCACTATAACAATCTTTGCAGCAAGCTCAACCGCCCTGGGCGGCCGGTAAACTTTGACCTGCCCGCAACGTCTATATAGGTACGATGGCGATAAGCGTCGTCCAGTACCCGAGGAGGCTTTCGGTCTAAACGGGCCGAAACGAAAATGTGCTGTTCAGGGTCAGATATTCGAGCAAGGGAGAGCGAATAGCAGGTCTATTTGTCCAAAATTGTCGGAAATATGGACTGGGCAGACAATTTTGCAGTCGGTTCATGACAAGACCGATCGTCTCCTGGACAAGGAGGCCGATCATGACACGCACTTTTAGGGCAATCACGTTGCTGGCCATCGCCCTGCTATGGGCCGGATCCGCCACGGCTCAACTGGTCGAGGTGGAACAGCGGGCGATGAGCGACACCTTTCAGTACGCCCTGGAAAACAATCCCACCGACCAGGCCGCCGACTGGGTGAACCCAGACACTACCCATGCCGGGGCGGTGGTTCCTGTGCGAACCTTTACCAACGCTCGGGGACAGCCTTGTCGGGAATTCATCACCACTGTCATTGTCGGCGGAGAACAGCAGCAGGGCTACGGCACTGCCTGCCGCCAGCCGAACGGTACCTGGCAGATCGTCAGCGATGAGCCGCCGGCTCAGGTGACCACGGTGGTCAACCGGCCGGTCTATGTCTATCGACCCGCCGCGCGCTACTATGTCTATCCCCATGCCTACTACAATCCCTACCGCATCTACTTCAGCTTCAGCTGGCTGTTTAATGGCGGACGATTGCATGTCGGCAGCTATTACCCCGGTGCGTCGGTGTGGTACCACCGCTATTATTACCGCTATCCCCTCAAACATCACAAACACCGGCACTACGCACCGTTGCAGCACCACCGCTGGTACCGCCGCGACCATATCCATCGCAGCTGGCACCGCCGTCATAATTCAGGCTGGCATCGGACCTGGCGCAAATACCCGGACCGGTATATCCATCGGGATCGGGGCAGGGTCAATCGGCATATTTTTAGGGACAAGGGTCGGATCGAGCAGCATATTCATCGGGACAGAAAAAAGGGAGATCGGCATGTTCAACCGAATCGGACTCGCAGAGAACGAAGTATCCAGCAGAACCGCAGTCGAGCCGAGCGCCGCATTCATCGTAGCGAGAACCGCAACGAACGGCGCATTCACTCGGATCGAAGCAGAATAGAACGACGCATCCATCCGGAGCGGAAGCGTGGCGATCGGAGCATCCGACGGGATCGGACTCGCCACGAACAACGCACCTTTCGGGAGGGCGGGCACAGTGGAAGGCGCCTTTATTGGGACCGAAGCCGCAGCGAACGAAGGTTCAATCGCCTGTGAAGCCTTTTAGCTTCCTTGAGTTGCCGGCGATCATGACAACGGCTACAGTGAAGTATAGGGGCCGCCGACCGGAGGCCCCGGCCTACTGACGAAAGGGAGGATCATGAATCTCAAGGACTATTTCGACAACACTGAAGGCACCGGCATTCTGGCCACCGCCGACGCCCAGGGCAAGGTCGATGCGGCCATCTACGCCCGTCCCCAGGTCCTGGAGGACGGATCTTTGGCCTTCATCATGCTCGACCGGCTCAGCCATCACAACCTGCAGAGCAATCCCCACGCCGCCTACCTGTTCCTCGAAGTCGGGGGGCGCTACCAGGGAGTACGGCTCTTCCTGGAAAAACTAGGCGAGGAAACCGATCCGGAACTCATCGCCAATTACCCTCACCACTGTCCGGTCCCCGAGGGCAGTCCGGCTGGCGAACAGAAATTTTTCGTCACTTTCCGCGTCACCCGCATGCTCAAAGTTCTCGGCGGCGAGGCCCCTGGGGTGTCGATGGCCTGATACCTTGACACCGCAAAAAAAAAGCCGGCAGCCCAAGATGGGTAGCCGGCTTTTTTGCGACCGAAAAAAGAACTGTGTAAATGCACAGTCGGCAGGGGAGGTCTCGCCCTCTTTTTTTTACGAAGTGGCACGTGGCGCAGCAAAGCCCTTCAGGGTATCTTTTGACCACAAACACAATGAACCAGACAGCATAACGTGTTTCACAGTTCCAAACCTCCATCTTTTGGCGCGCCCTTTCCCTCCTGAAAGGCGCGCCGTTTTTTTTCATTCTGCCAAATCAGTCCTTCTTTCTGGCAAACGAGCGCACCGAATGGCGGAACAGGTCCTCGGCGATCTTCCGCAGCACCGGCGAGCACTCCGCCTGGCGAAAATCTCGGCCGGCGGCAAACTCCCGCCAGAAGGGCGGCAACTGATCCAGGCGCTGGGCCATGCCACCATCCGGATCGGGATTGATCCAGTACATGCGTTGAATGCCGGAATTGATGATCCGGGTCAGGCACATGGGGCAGGGCTCCGTAGATGTGAACAGGATCAGGTCGCCACACTGGCGTGGATCGTTGCCGGAACTGGTGCCGCCCGTCTTCTGCATACGGTCCTCATAGCGGTTGAGCAAGTCCATCTCGGCGTGCATGTCGCTGCGAAAATGGGGGCTGTACTGGCGATTACGTCCCCGCTCCACGATTATTCCGGTCGCCCCGTCCACCAGGCAGGCGCCGATCCCTCCCGAGCCGGCCTTGAGGCTGACGATGGCGTCCTTGACCACCACCAGGCCGAAGGCATCGTCCCGGTAACGATCGTCAGGCACATAAGCCGCGATGCGCGCTTCCAACTCGAGAATACTCTGCGGCAGAGCCGACTCTGCCGCTTGCAGACCGGGGCAAAACAGCAGCATACTCAACAGCAAACCGGCAAAAAGAACTTTCCGCATTTTTCGTCCCCTGATGGATTGATGCCAAGAAAACAGGCCTTTCAGGCCGCGCAATGCAGAAATGTATATATCGGTTTCCACTCTTCGGTCAACCCACCAGGACCGTTACGGGCCGATTCTTGACGGCCCGGGCGGAATCACGATTCATCCTCTTCGCCGTGAATCAGTTCAGCCTCGTGGCGCAGGTACTCTTCCGTCTCCTCGCGAGCCTGCTCCAGGTGCCCCGGGTGGCTTTTCCGGTACATGTCCTCCGGCATGTGGCCTGTGAGCCAACTCGGGTTCATGGGATAGACCTCGGGACTGAATATCACCGAATAAAGGTGCCAGACCAGAATGGCCAAGGTCGCCAGCCAGGCCTCCCAGAAATGGATGACCAAAGCCACGTCCAGCACACCCTTGGGAACGAAGGTCGACAGCCAGTTGTCGAACCAAAGCATCCAGCCGCTAAGCACCATGACCGCCGAACCCCATACCAGGGCCCAGTATTCGGCTTTCTCCACGTAATTGAAGCGCCCGGCGCAGAGCGGTTTCTCACCCCGGCCCAGGTAGTAGAGGATCTGTCTGCCAAAAGAAAGGAAATCCGAACCTCGCGGCCACATGTCCCGCAGAAAGCGACGGCCGCGCAGGGTGAACAGGTAGCCCGCGTGCCAGACCACGGTACCGCAGAACAATACTGCAGCGCCCCGATGGGCCAGGCGGCGGACCGCAAAGCCTCCTTCCCAACCGAAGATCCAGCGGGCGATCAGCCCCTGGTCGTATCGCAGGGCGAACCCCGTCAGAGCCAGAACGATAAAGGACACGGTCAATAGCATATGTTGCCAGACTTCATTGGGGTACATGCGCTGAATCTGCGGCCGGCGGTCGATAACCTCCTTGAACTGCCGCCCGAGGTCGAGCAGCCAGTGCACGACCATGAGGCCGATGATCACGACGATGGCGATCTGGTAGATAAGTGCCACGATCTCCGCCGCCGGGGTATGCAAACCGGTGCCGCCGACCCCGTGAATGGGGGTGCCGGCCATCGCCTCGCTGATGCCCGGATGACACTCGCCGCAGGTTTGGCGCAAATTGCCGGGATTGACGCTGGAGGTCGGGTCGCTGCTTGGTAGAACCCTATGAGCGCCGTGGCAGGACGCGCAATTAGCCACCCGGGTGTCCCCGGCTTTGCTCTTGAGACCGTGGTAGGAGTCGATGAAGGAAACGAGCCGCTCATCCCGCAGGCCGTACTTTTCGTTGAGCACCTCCGAGTCGTGGCAACGGGCGCAGATCATCTCCGCCACCCGCCTTGCCGACACCGGGGAGCGGGGGTCGTCGGCGGACAGAATACCGTGTTCGCCGTGGCAGTCGGTGCAAACCGGCACGTCCGTCTGGCCGTTGGCCGCCAGGCGGCCGTGAATACCTTCCCGGTAGTCCTGCTCGATGCCCTTGTGGCACTGCCCACAGGTCATCGGAATATTGAAGTGATTAACCGTCGAGTCCGGGAAACTCGGTGCCAGGATACGATGGGCACTGCCACCGGAGAAATGGCAGTCGCCGCAGGAGGCGGCGACCAAGGTGCCTTCCCGTGTTGCCTGACCGTGAATGCTGGCCTCGTAGTTCTGTACCGGTCGGTCGAGTAGAATCTCGTACTTACTGGTGATGTTCAGGTTTTCATGGCAACCGCTGCAGGTCCGGGGCAGATTGGCCGGATGGACCGACGAATCCTTGTTCTCGGGCGACAGAATTACGTGGCTGCCGTGACAGGCGGCACAATCGGGAACGTCCTTGTTGGCGTCATCAACCGAAACCCGACCATGAAACTCGTACTGCCTCGCCGCCTCGACGTGGCAGCTACGGCAGCCCTGGTCACCGACACGGAAGTCCGGCTCGGGACGGTGGGGCAGAGTGTCCCGGTCCCGGTGGCAAGCCAGGCAGTCGAATCCGGCATGCACCGAATGGGCCGCTTCACCGGCCACTGCCTTGGGATGACAGCTGCCGCACGTCTCGCTGGAGATCGGCTCGGCCTGGACTTGGCCTGCAACGCTTGACAGAAGCAGCAACGCCAACAGAAGCCAGATCGAAAAACGGCAGCTGAGTCTATTCATGATCGTCCCCTGTTCAGCCATCGACACATACATGCTAAATTCCCTTAAACCCAAACTGGCAATTGGCGGCAGCATAAAAGAAGCGGCAGAAACCGTACAGAAAAATCTACCTTACCGGAAAAAAGAGGGGGCAGAATTTTCTGCCCCCTCTTCGCTCCATGCTGGCCCGGTCAATTACTTGTCACGGTGAAAGTTTTTCGCCTTTTCGGCAGCCCAGGCCTTGTCTCGGCTGGCATGGCAGGAAAGGCAGGAATATTCAACGGTCACGAAACCCTTGGCGAAGGTCGATTTCTTGCCCTTTTCTTCGATCTCCTTGAACATGTCGGCATCGGCAGCCGGATCGATCTTGAAGAGATGGGTCCGCACGTCGCCGGTGTAACTGGCCACCGAAATAGCCGACTTGCTGGCTTTGGGCATATGGCAATCGATACAACGCGTACCCTGCTTTCCGTGGCGATCCTGCTCATAGTCTTTGACTATTTTGGCGTGGCATTTGGCGCAGTTGTCTTCGGCAAGGATCGCCCGGGCATGAGGGTTGTGACAGTCGATGCAGGCCAGATTCTTATGAGCCCCCGCCTTCAGCTCATTAATCTGCTCGTGATGGCGGACAAAACCGCCCTTGGCCGGAGGTTCCGGGCCGATGCCGCCGCGCTGGTGGCATTTGCCGCAGGCTTCGGCGCTCAAATCGACTTTGATCGTCGCCTTGGAGGGCCGCTTGATGTGGTCTCCTCCGGGACCGTGGCATTCCTCACAGCCGATACCGTCTTCCGGCCAGGTTCCGATCATCCCCTCCATGCCGTCCTGATGACCTTCCGGGCTGTAGGCCGTCATGTGGCAGGGTCCGCATTTATACGGCTTCTTTTCCCCCTTGTGATAGAAGGACCAGCTGCCGTCTTCCAGGTTGTACTGGGTTTTGGCTTCGGATCCGTCCTTGGCGGTGGTGATGATGTAGCCCTGCTTGTCGATGTAGCGAACCTTCTTGGTAACACCGCCGATCACATAGCTGATGTCGTCCCAACTGTAGCCGGGAGGCAGCGGCAGTTTGGAATAGCGCGCTTTTTCCGCGCTGCGAAGCTTCCAGGGATGCCCGCTGGCCTGCCAGAGGTTGTATTGTTCCCCGTGACAGGGAAAGCACTTGTCCGAGCCGACGTAATCGGTGGCCATGGCAGGAACGGCCAAACCCAGCACCACCAGAATCAAAAGGACCTGTTTCATGACATCCTCCCGGGCTGAAGGCTGATCTTCCAGCTATTTCAACCCTACCAGCAGAACAGGCCAATTCAAGTTCCGGCCCTTCAGATAACGCCCCGTAAGCTGCTACACTGTTATAAGCTCGCATCATTTAATGCGGGCCGACACCACTATCAAGGGAGGTTCGCCGATGCATGAGGCCATGCTCTACGAACAGCTGCCGGACAAGCGGGTGCGCTGCCGATTATGCGCCCATCACTGCACCATCGCCGACGGTCACAAGGGACTCTGCCAGGTGCGGGAAAACCGCGAGGGGACTCTCTATACCCTGGTCTACGGCCGTACCATCAGCCAAGCCGTCGACCCCATCGAAAAAAAGCCACTCTACCACTTCCACCCCGGCTCCCTGTCCTACTCCATCGCCACCCCGGGCTGCAACTTCCGCTGCGCCTGGTGTCAGAACTGGGAAATCTCGCAGATGCCTCGCGAACGGCACCTGATCGGCGGCCATCCGGCAGCCCCCGGCCAGATCGTGGCTGACGCCCGGCGCCGCAGTTGCCGCTCCATCGCCTACACCTACACCGAACCGACCATCTTCTTTGAATACGCCGCCGACACCGCCCACCTGACCCGCGAAGCAGGGCTGGCCAACGTTTTTGTCAGCAACGGCTACATGACCGACGAGGCCCTCGAGATCGCCAAAGACTGGCTCGACGCCGCCAACATCGATCTCAAGGCCTTTCGCGACGATACCTATCGCAAGCACATCGGCGCTCACTTGCAGCCGGTGCTCGACAGCCTGCAGAAGATGAAGCAGCTCGGCATCTGGCTCGAGGTCACCACCCTGATCATACCGGGGATCAACGACGACCCGGCCGAGCTCAAGGAGCTGGCCGAGTTCCTGGTAAGCCAGCTGGGGACCGACACTCCCTGGCACGTCAGCCGCTTCTTCCCCAGCTACCAGATGAACCAAGCCCCGCCGACCCCGGTTAAAACCCTGCACCTGGCCGAAGAGATCGGCCGGGTCGCCGGCCTGCGCCACATCTACCTCGGCAACGTCGCCGAGGAGACCAACACCCTCTGCCCCGGCTGCCACCGGCTGCTGATCCGCCGGGTCGGCTTCGGCGTGATCGAAAACCGCATTCAGGCCGACGGCACCTGTCCCGACTGCGCCGCGTCCATCGCCGGGGTCGGCATGGCCGGCTAGCAGGCTGTTGCAAAACAGCCTGCGGAGCCCGGGGAGGGGCGACCGAAATCATGGACGGTTTTGTAAGGCTTTGATTTTGTGAGCAAGCCGAAAACTTGTTTTCGGCTTGCGTCGTTGAAAACGCCATGGAGGAACTTTTTAAGCATCCTGCTAGAAAGGGTGAGGACCATTACGGAAGAAAAGGGAAAGCCGGCTGCCCTGTCCACTGTTTCAGCCGAAGGAAGCTCTGGAGAAAAAATACTCCGCCTGACCGACGGCCGCCACCTCGGTTACGCTGAACTCGGAGCAACCGATGGCAAACCGCTGCTCTATTGCCACGGCCTGCCCGCTTCCCGCCTCGAAGCCCGCCTCTGCCACAAAGCGGCCTACCGCCTCGGCATCCGCGTCATCGCCCCCGACCGACCTGGTTTCGGCCGCTCCGATTTTCAGCCACAGCGGTCCCTGGCCGACTGGCCGCAAGACGTCGTGCAACTGGCCGACGTCCTCGCCCTTGAACGCTTCGCCGTACTGGGGGTCTCCGGCGGCGGGCCCTATGCCGTCGCCTGCGCCTGCGCTCTAGCCCAACGGTTGAGCGCAATCGGCCTGGTCGCCCCCCTGGGACCGGTGGCCGTGCCCGAACTGGGCGGCGCCATGAAAGGTCCGGCCCGGTTCAGCTTTCGCCTCGCCCAACACTGGCCACGCCTGGCCGACCTAATCTACGGTGAACTGCTCGGCCGACTCCTGCACCGCCGTCCGCTACTCGCCCTGCTGTTGCTGCAGGTGGCCGAGCCCGACCGGCCGGTGGTGCGAAACGCCGAGACCCGCCAGATCCTGCGCTCCTCGATTCAGGAAGCCTTTCGTCACGGCGGGCGGGGCGCGGTGGCCGAACTGCGGCTCTTTGCCTCCGACTGGGATCTGGAGCTGGGGAGGATCACCACCGCAGTGCACCTCTGGCACGGCGAATTGGACCGCACCGTCCCGGTAATCATGGGCCGCCACCTGGCCGCCGCGATTCCCCACTGCCAGGCACGGTTTCTTTCGCAAGAGGGGCATTTCTCCCTGCCGGTCAATCACATGGAGGAGATTTTGCGTACCCTGGTCGGCGATTGATGAGAGGGCAGGACCCCCGATGCCGATAAGAGGTAATGATTCCTTTTTTTGGAGGGATGAAGGTAGTGATCGGTGATCAGTGACCTGTAAGCCGTAAAAGGCTTTAACCCAACAGTTATTACGCATCACGTATTACGGGTTTTCAATCCGGCTCCTCCAACAGCTGCCACTCGGCATAGCCTTCCTTGCGCTCGGCCAGCCGGCGCCCCTTAAGCACCACCCGCTGGCGCTGGGGATCGGTCTTGACCGACACATAGGCCCGCACCAGGGCCGCCATGGTCGCTTCCTGAAAGGTGAAGGATGAGCCGTCAACCAGGGTCACCATGGTGCGCAGATGTCGATGGCCTTCGGGAATTTCTGCCACGATCTCCGCTATATCCTCGTTTCTGAGTACCATTGGATTATCTCCACTTCGTCCATTCACTTGATCAATTTTTTGTTTCTCGGGGTGAAACCAAAATGCGCCGCACGAATCCCCCCCATGCTGATAAAATCAGTTAAGGGGAAGGTGGTGCTTTGCATGAAAGATAAAAACCAAGGTCCGGGATACGAAAAGAGCACATACCAGCGAAACGCTGGTGCTGAGCAAGCATGCCGATCTCGGCCGGACTCATCAGGCCCGACAAAAGGCCCGCAGAAGGTGAACCTCAGGGCCGGTGGTCGAGTAGGAAGGCTTTTCGTCCCCGGATTGCTGTTCCTGCTCACCGTCGGGGGTTGCGGTGGCCTCTATAACTGGGTGGGAGGCGACTTTTCCGGGCCGCCGGAGCAGCTGCCGGCGATTCTCAGCCCGGGGGCCCGGGACCTGCTGAAGGCCTCTTTCAGCGAGATCGATCCGCGGCGGCTGGCCGACATCCACGTCCATCTGATCGGACGCCAGGGGGACGGCACGGGGAGTACCGTCAACGCCAGCGCCGATTCCTGGCTCCACCCTCTGCGCCGGGCCCAGTACCGGGTCTACCTGAGCGCAGCGGGAATCAGCGAATCCGAACGGCTCGGGCCTCAATACATGGAACGTCTGCTGGCGCTGATTCGCACTCATCCCGTCCGAGGGCGCTACTTTCTCTATGCCATGGATCGCCACTATCGGCCCGACGGCACCGTCGACGAGGCTGGCACCCCCTTCCATGTCCCCAACCGCTACGTTTTCGACCTTGCCGAAAAACACCCCGAAATCTTCGTGCCGGTCGTTTCGATCCACCCCTATCGGCCCGACGCCCTGGCGGCCCTCGACCACTGGGCGGGCAAGGGGGTCCGGTTCGTCAAATGGCTACCCAACTCCATGGGCATCGACCCAGCCGACGAGCGCCTCGATCCCTTTTACCGCAGGATGATCGCCCATCGCATGGTTCTGCTGGTTCACACCGGCCGGGAACTGGCAGTCTACACCGGCGGAGGGCAGTCCCTGGGCAATCCACTGCGCTTGCGCAGGCCTCTCGACCTGGGGGTGACAGTGGTGGCGCTGCATTGCGCCAGCGACGGCAAGGATCTAGACCTCGACGACCCAAACCGACCAAAGGTACCGAGTTTCCAGCTTTTTTTGCGGCTTATGGACGAGCCGCTCTACCGTGACCGGCTTTACGGTGAAATCGCCGCCATCACCTTCTTCAACCATCTCAGCGTCCCTCTCGAAACCCTGCTGGCCCGTTCCGACCTCCATCCCCGTCTGCTCAACGGCAGCGACTACCCCCTGCCGGGCATCAACCTGCTGATCATGACCGGCCGCCTGGCCCGCCTCGGCTTCATCAGTGAAAAGGAGCGGGAGCATCTCAACGAAATCTACAGCTACAATCCCCTGCTGTTCGACTTCGTTGTGAAACGCACCGTGCGCCATCCACGCACCGGGCAGCGATTTTCGCCGGAGGTCTTTATGCTGCCCGCTGCCCTGCAGCCATGAAGGCCATATTATGGACGACTCTCCGCTTCTATAAAAACTCGGTTTCAATGACAAAGCCCCCAAGGCACCTGCCTTGGGGGCTTTTCTTCGCCGACCTTTCAGAAGCGGGCTCTGCCCATGCCGACATCAGCCGATTTTTACATCATCCTCTGGCCATTGACCTTGAGCTGGCCGTCCTTGAAAACCGCCTGGCAGCGGAATTTACCGTCGCTGCGTTCGATGAATTGCTGGCCGATTAGAGCCTCCAACTGCTGCTCGACCTGCGACCCGGCCATGATGGCGATTTCCTCGTCGCTCGGCTGAGGCATTTCCTGCTGCTGAAAGGCCTTTTTCATCTCCTGGGCGAGCATGCCGGTCATTACCGTCCGTACCAGGCTTTCATCCGCCGTCAGTTGCGCCTGCCCTTCCACCTTCTGCAGAAGAGCGGACACATTGTTCAGCTCCAGGCCTGGCTCGCCATGCAGCTTGAGCCGCAGATTGCCGGAGAAATCCCCCTTGGGGGTGGCGAACTGCAACTTGCGGAATTCGATCTCCGGCGTTCCTTCGGCCAGGCCGCTCAGCAGCCGCAGGTAGACCTGCATCATCTGAAGGCCGATAACCTCCGAATCAAACGATTCCTGACCGTAGACCTCCAGGACGTCTTTTTGATACTGACTGAGAACTTCACCGTCCAGACCGCGGACGGAAATTTCCAGTTCGCCGGGCCCGTAGCCGTCATCATTGAGGTCGACCTTCTCCACCTTCAGCGTTTCCAGGTATTCGACGGTCGAACCATTTTGCGATGCCAGGTAGTCAACGGCAATGCCCTCAAGCCGCACCTTTTGCCGCTTGCCCGCCTCGTTGAAATCCAGCTCGAAAGGGCCGGAGCTGGTTTGGAAGCTGCCCAGGTAGACCATGGGGAAGGATTCATGGAGATCGAAATCGGCCTTGGCGCCGTCCCACTGCAGGCCACCGTCCTCCGCTGTCAGTTGCAGGCCGGCCAGCTCCAAGTCTCCGGATAGTTCCCCCAGGTTGGCGGAAAATTCCGAGTCCAAGCGCAAGCCGCCCCAACTGATGGTGAGTTGCTCCTCCTCAACGGTTTTTTCAAAGGCGGGGACCACCAGCCGGCTGCGACCGCCGCCGCTGAAACCGATGCTGCTCCGGTCGGTGATTTCGCCGAGCCAGGGCAGCTTGGCCAGCAGGTCATCTTCTCCGATGGATGCCACGACCAACCGTGTCTCGATGCAGGCCAGCTTCGGTGCGATACCGGCGCCCACTGGCAGCGGACCGTGCTGGAGCTTGGTCTCCAAGGTCAGACGCAGCGTCTCGGTCTCGACTTCGCCCTCCTCCTCGGCGGGCACCGGCACGCTGAGTTCCATCAGCGTCCGGGCCTTGGAAGAAAGAAATCCCCGCTGGTAGCTTTCAGGGGTCAATTTAAGCGGACCCCACTGTTCAAACCGGGTGATGCCGTCCCGATAATGCTGCTCGACCTGGCCGCCAATCAGATAGGTTGCGCCGGCCCAGCCGGCGATGCCGATCAGGACAATTACGAGAATAAGGACGATTTTTTTCATGGCTCCTCACAAAGAAATGTTGCCATCCCATGGCCGGGTGGCGGGGCCGCCCAGCCGAAAATCGACAGAATTAAACGACTTCAATGTAATTCATGGCGTCGTAATGGTCAACAGGCTCAGCTAAAGGTGGCGGCCGATTCACGCCCGGAACCCGTCGACCGGCCGGATTTCCTGGCACTGACCAGGGCCGAAGTGCCGCAGGTCAGGGAGGTGCTGGAGATATCGACAAAACCCTGTCGCCGCAGCAGGGCGAGGGTTTGCGGCAGCCAACGGGTCTGACGCAAAAAGTCCGGCAGCTCATGAAAAACGGTCCGCCACTCGGGAAACAGGCGGTCGCCGACCGCCTGCATCAGCCGGAACCAGGTCCGCCAGAGGCAGCGAAACCAAGGGCTGGTCGGGTAAGTAAAGTCGTGCAGCAAGAGCAGACCGCCGGGACGCAGCATGCGGCCGGCATTAGCCAGCAGCGTTTCCAGATCGGCATACTTGGCCAGGTAGGAGGAGGTAATGCAGTCGAAGGCCTCTTCCTCCGGCACCACCTCCTCGGCCCGACCGAGCAGCAAGCGGACGTTGCCCTGCCCCGTCCGACCCACCTTGGCCCGGGCAAAGGCGAGATATTCGTCCCGCAATTCGACCCCGGTCACCCAGCTGTCGGGGAAGGCGCGGGCAATCCGCAGGGTTAGAATACCGGTGCCGCAGGCCTGATCGAGAATGTTTTGGCTGTCGGCGTGAATCCGGCCGATGATGCACCTTTTCCAGTAACGATCGAACCCGCAGGTCCAGAGATTCACCACCCGGTCGTAGGAAAAGCCGGTACCGCTGAAGAATCGGTAAACCACATCAAGCCGGGAATCCTGATCGGTCATGACTGATCCGTTCTCCTTTTTCCTTGTCTCACCGGGCGCCCCGCCGGACTCACTCGGCACACGATTTCCCGCAATGTAGTTGCCGTTTCCGGATGAAAACTACCGCCACACCACCTGCCCGGTGACGACTATACCGCTTTCTGCCATCTCCCGCATGGCGGCCTCGACCGGCGAGATACCGCCGAACTGCTCCGCGTTCAGATAATTGCTGGTGCGGGCGCCACAGAGGGAAAGGTCCACCACCACTTGCAGTTGTTCGGGGGGGAGGGCGTTGCGGGTGGCCACGGCGGAGACGCGCAGGCA